>ERZ869909.873-NODE-873-length-28818-cov-11.217633_pt1 | contig 28818 bp, 21 predicted proteins | sample MGYA00520892_ERZ869909 | MGnify/ENA primary metagenome ERZ869909 (study PRJEB32215, sample SAMEA104723947) | bioreactor metagenome | biome: bioreactor; feature: anaerobic bioreactor; material: water | place: China | collected 2015-03-12 ...
ACATCAACAAGTTTATATTTGATAGAAATATCAATAATATTAAAATCAGTATTATTTAAAATGCACAACGGGTTAAATTAAGTTTTATCCAATCACCAATTCCACCACATAACCCTCACTGCCTCTCACATTAAACACGGTATTGTCTTCAAAAAGCAGGTATTGCCCTTTGATACCTTTTAACACGCCTTCATAGGTTGGGGTTTTATCAAGATTTAAGGAATTGATTTTTTGAGGGTACTGCAGTACCGGAAAGTGAATGTTGGTTTCCTTGTTTGTGGGAATGTAATATTCACGGGCTTCCTCGGGGATGTATTGTTTTAAAGAGTCTCTTATTTCCACCAAATCCAGATCAAGCACATCGTTGGTAAGCATTTTGCGCCAGTTGGTTTTGTCTGAAACATGGGTTTTGAGTGCCACTTCAGTGATTCCGGCAAGGTATCTGTTGGGCACTTCCACAATTTCTATGGCTTCGTGAGCCCCCTGATCAATCCACCGTGTAGGGATTTGGCTCTTTCGGGTAACACCCACCTTCACATTGCTGGAGTTTGCCAGATAAACCACGTGGGGCTGCAACTGCATTTTTTTTTCAAATTCCAAGTCGCGGTCTTCTATATCGAGATGGGCTTTACTGAGCTCAGGATTCATAACCCAGTCGCCCGCCTGTGGAATTTTATAAAAGCATTCTTTACAAAAACCCTGACGGAAGATTTGTAAATTTAATCCACAGGAAAGGCATTGATAGCCCACAAAATTTATTTTTATTTTTTTATCCAACGCCTGATTGAAGTTAAGAAAGTCATTTTCAAACACTAAATAGTATTGAACCGGGTTGGTAAATTCGGTTTGCATTTTGGTGAGAACCCCGTGGTATTGCATTACAAAAAATTAAGTTTAAATTTACGTCTCAGTTTGTCGCCTTAAAGATACTTTTTTTATGCCAATCCCTATTGTCAATTCCGTAGCCTCATGGTTTTTAAAGAAACGTTTTCATCAAATTGAATTGTTTCTAAAATACCCCAATGAGGTGCAACTGGAGCTATTGCACAATTTGATTAAAACCGCAAAAAATACAGAGATTGGAAAGAAGCATGATTTTGAAAGTATTACCAACTATCAAACTTTTGCCGAGCGGGTTCCTATAACCACTTATGAAGAAATGGAGTCTGACATTGAACGTGCCCGGCAAGGTGAAAGCAATATTTTTTGGCCCAACCCCATTAAATGGTTTGCAAAATCGAGTGGCACCACCTCAGCTAAAAGTAAATTTATACCCGTAAGCGAACAAGCTTTGGAAGACTGCCACTATGCAGCCAGTAAAGACTTGCTTTGTATGTATTTAAACAACAATCCGGACTCACAACTGTTTGTGGGCAAGGGACTGCGCCTGGGTGGAAGCAAAGAACTCTACAAAGACAACGGAACCGTTTATGGTGATTTATCAGCAATTTTGATTGCCAACATGCCTTTTTGGGCAGAATACAGCAGCACACCCAGTAATGAAATTTCCTTAATGGCCGACTGGGAGACCAAAATGCAGGCCATTGTCAATGCCACTATTCAGGAAGATGTAACCAGTCTGGCAGGAGTTCCATCGTGGATGCTGGTATTACTCAATCAGGTGCTGGAAACCACCGGAGAAGACAACCTATTTAACATCTGGCCCAATCTGGAGGTCTATTTTCACGGCGGTGTGAGTTTTAATCCATACATCGAGCAATACAATAAAATTTTACCTAAAGAAAGCTTTCGGTATTACGAAATTTACAATGCATCAGAAGGTTTTTTTGCCATACAAGACAGAAACAGCATCAAAGAACTTTTATTAATGCTGGATTATGGAATTTTCTATGAATTCATTCCAATGGATGTTTATGGCACACAATCCGAAAAAATAATTCCGCTGAGCGAAGTTGAAATCGGGAAAAACTATGCCATTGTTATAACCACAAACTCCGGCTTGTGGCGGTATAAAATTGGCGACACGGTAAAGTTTACTTCCATTTCACCTTACCGAATTAAAATTACAGGGCGCACCAAACACTATATTAATGTCTTTGGCGAAGAACTAATCATTGAAAACGCCGAAGAAGCTTTGCGAAAAGTAACAACAGCTACCCAGTCTGAAATTGTTGATTACACCGTGGCGCCCATCTTTATGGAAGGCAAGGAAAAAGGCGCTCACGAGTGGATGATAGAGTTTAAAACCCCGCCCAAAGACATCATTGAGTTTACAAGACTACTAGACCAAGCTCTTCAGGATGTAAACAGCGACTATGAGGCCAAACGTTTTAACAATACCACTTTAAATTTATTAAAACTGAATGTGGCCCGAAAAAATCTTTTTTATGATTGGCTAAAAAAAGAAGGCAAATTGGGCGGGCAGCATAAGGTGCCCCGACTTTCAAATTCGAGAGCATTTTTAGACATTTTATTGCGAATGAATACTTAACTGAAAATTCATTTTATCGATGAAATGCACTATATTTCGATGACCCGTAATTCTCAAAACCATTGATTTTACAGGGATTACACGATTTTTTACGTTTTTCTGCACTTTAACGATTTTTTTGTTCGCTTCAACTAAAACTTTTGCGGGAGGAATTCTTACGCCCTAAGTTTGCTTCATCAAAACGATATAAAAGTTATGAAAAAAGTAGCCATTTTAATTTTAGGAATCGTATTAACAGGAAGTTTGTTTTCTTGTGGTACAAGCAAAAAATTTGACCTAAAACAAGACGAAGAAGTAACTTTTCAAATAAGAGAAAAACAAGAAATCATTCAGCGTAGAATTGTTCAACCGCAAAGAACAATTATTGCCGCTCCTTAAAATATATTACATAACCCAACATAAGAACTAAAGAGCCTTCAATTTAATTGGAGGTTTTTTTGTTAAACTTTTTAACCGTTGAGGAATATGTCAAAAAACAGAAAGCGGAAAAGGGGGATTTAAGTGTTAGTTTTCCTGCTAAAAAGACAAAAGCGATTTCAATTAAGAAACCGCTTTTAGTTTTTTTATGGCCGAGCTGTTGAGTTTTTTCTCGGCATATTCCCGGGTGACTTCCAGTGAGGTTTCACCGGTGCCGGGCATTTCAAACATCGCATCGGTTAAAATGGATTCGCAAAGTGAGCGTAAGCCGCGGGCACCCAGCTTGTATTCTATGGCTTTATCTACAATAAAATCGAGGGCTTCATTTTCTATGCTAAATGCAATACCATCCATCTCAAAAAGCTTCTCATACTGCTTGATAATGGCGTTTTTAGGTTCGGTTAAAATGGCTCTCAAAGTAGTTTTATCCAGCGGATTCATATGAGTAAGCACGGGCAATCGGCCTATAATCTCCGGTATCAACCCAAAATCTTTTAAATCTTTTGGAATGATGTATTGCAATAAATTACCACGATCAATAACATCTTCCGTTTTTGAAGCACTAAAGCCCACCGCCTGAAGGTTGAGGCGTTGTTTGATTTTCTTTTCAATACCGTCAAAAGCTCCACCGGCAATGAAAAGAATATTTTCAGTATTTACTTCAATAAACTTTTGGTCGGGATGTTTTCTTCCGCCTTTGGGCGGAACATTTACCACTGTTCCCTCCAGCAGTTTCAATAATGCTTGCTGCACTCCTTCACCGGATACATCGCGAGTAATGGATGGATTGTCACTCTTACGGGCAATTTTATCGATTTCGTCAATAAAAACAATCCCGTTTTGTGCTTTTTCCAAATCGTAATCGGCTGCCTGAAGCAAGCGTGTTAAAATACTTTCTACATCTTCACCCACATAGCCGGCCTCGGTAAGCACCGTGGCATCTACTATCGCCAAGGGTACATTGAGCATTTTGGCAATGGTTTTGGCAATCAGCGTTTTTCCGGTTCCGGTTTGACCCACTATGATGATGTTGCTTTTTTGTATTTCGATATCATCCTCAGACGGAGGTTGCAACAACCGCTTGTAATGGTTGTAAACTGCCACAGACATCACTTTTTTGGTGTGGTCCTGACCAATGATATATTCATTTAAAAAATCATTGATGGCTTTGGGTTTTTTAAGCATCAATTCGCTCGACAAGTGTGTTTTGGAAGAATGTGTTGCTTCTTCCATAACAATGCCGTGTGCCTGCTCTATACAACGGTCGCAAATGTGCGCGTCCAAGCCTGCAATCAAGAGATTGGTTTCGGCTTTTTTGCGTCCACAGAAGGAACATTCGAGGTTTTCTTTAGCCATAACTTTGGTTATTCCTCACCCTAAATCCCTCTCCTAAGGAGAGGGACTTTTAGTGGTGCTATTTTTTCTCTCTGGTTAATATTTCGTCAATCATGCCGTACTCTTTGGCTTTGTCTGCCTTCATCCAGTAATCGCGGTCACTGTCTTCATAAACCTTCTCATAAGTTTGATCGGCGTGTTTGGCAATGATTCTATATAACTCTTCCTTGAGTATCAATATTTCACGGGCAGTGATTTCAATATCACTTGCCTGGCCTTGCGCTCCACCCATAGGTTGATGAATCATCACTCTGGAATGTGGCAGGGCACTGCGTTTTCCTTTTTCACCGGCACATAACAAAACCGCACCCATAGATGCTGCCATTCCGGTACAAATGGTGGCTACATCGGGCTTGATAAACTGCATAGTGTCATAAATGCCCAAACCGGCATAAACGCTCCCGCCGGGTGAATTGATATAAATTTGTATGTCTTTGGAAGCATCTGTGCTTTCTAAAAAAAGCAGCTGTGCCTGAATGATATTTGCAATCTGGTCGTTGATAGCGGTACCTAAAAAGATAATTCTGTCCATCATCAACCGTGAGAAAACGTCCATTTGTGCTACATTGAGCTGACGTTCTTCAATGATATACGGAGTCATACTGCTGATGATTTTTCCGTAGTAAGTACTGCTCACCCCGTGGTGTTTAACAGCATATTTTTCAAATTCTTTTCCGTAATCCATATTGTATTATGTAATCTTTAATAAGTTAAAAAAGGCGTTAAATGTGTTCATTCAACGCCCTAAATATAACTATTTTATCGTTGAATTAATGATAAGCTTCTTTTACAAATTTATCATAAGAAACTTCTTTAATTTTTAAATTGGCATTTTCCTTAAAGAATTTCAACATTTTTTGCTGGTTCAACTGTTCTGCAAGTCGCTTGGCCTCATCTTGATTGGAAAGGATTCTTGCTGCAATGTTTTCCAATTCTTCCTCGCTGGGGTTCATCTGTCCAAACTGCATCATTTGAGAAGCTACCATTGCTTTGGTATAAGCTTTTAAATCTTCAAAGTTGGCATACAAATTATTATCAGTCATCAGTTTTCCTTCAATCAACTGAAAACGCAACCCTTTTTCTGAACGCTCATATTCTGCTTTGGCTTCTTCTTCGGTCAATTCTTTTTCGCCGCTTTTTTGAATCCATTTTACCAAAAACTCAGCAGGAAGGTCAAATTTTGTGTTTTCAATCAAACTTTCTACCACATTGTTTAACAACACTTGGTCTGATTGCTGCTCAAACTGACGCTCGGCATCTTCTTTGATTTTTTCGCGTAATTCAGCTTCTGATTTTACAACATCTTTTCCGAAAAGTTTATCAAACAAATCCTGGTTCAATTCGGCCTCTTCACGGAAGTTCACCTCTTCAATTGTCAAGGTAACTTCAATATCCAGACCGTGTGCATCGTCGTGAGATACTTTCAGAAAAGTTTGATTGTCGTGGTCGTCTTCAAATAGCCCTTTGGTTTTAAGTGTAAGGGTGTCGCCCACTTTTGCACCTACCAATTGCTCCAGTTGTTTTTTGCCTTTTATTCTGTCTAAAGAAAAAGTAGCTTTATTGTTTATTTCCTTTTCTTCGTTTTTGAAAGTTCCGGTGATTTCGTCACCTTTGGCTACTTCATTTTTTGAAATAAGTTTACCGTATTGTTTTCTGATAGTTTTAACCTGATTGTCCAGGAACTCTTTATCAGCAACTATTTTATAAGCATTTACTGCTTTCTTTTTTAAGTCGATTTCAAATTTGGGTGCTAAGCCCAGTTCAAATTCAAATTGAAAATCATCAGCATCCCAGTCGATGTCCATTTCATTTTTAGGGAGTGGATTGCCCAACACATCCAGTTTTTCTTCCGTTAGGTATTTGTGGAGTGAATCTTGAATAAGTTTATTTACCTCATCCAGCAAAACGGCTTTTCCATACTGTTTTTTAATCATTCCCATGGGCACGTGGCCTTTTCTAAAACCGGGGATGTTGGCCGTTTTTCTGTAATCATTTAAAACTTTTTCCACTTTGGGGGCATAGTCATCTTTAGAAATAGCAAGTTTTAAGATGGCATTTAGACTGTCGATGTCTTGTTTTGTAATGTTCATTGAAAGTGTTTTTTAAATAAATAACCCGCTTTATCGGGCATTTTGAGAAAACGCCTCCTGAAAGCGGGTGCAAAAATACGATATTTTATCGTTTCTCCAAAGGCTTTAAGTCTTTGGTTTTTAGTATTTTTTTATTTCTTTTCGGTTAACGAAAAAAGAAGTGATTGAGTAATGGTTAACAACAAACTGAATAGCAGCGCCCACCAGAAACCATCGATACTAAAACCGGAAATTAACCAGTCAATAAGCATAATTATCACTGCATTAATAACCAACAAAAACAAACCGAAGGTAATCAAAGTGGCCGGAAGGGTTAAGAAAATCAGCAAAGGTTTAACAGTGATGTTTAAAAGCGCCAGCACTGCCGCAACGATTAATGAGGTGGTAAAAGTATCAACGTTAGCACCGGGCAGTATTTCTGCCAAAACCAATACGACAATGGCAGTTAACAACAATTGAATGAGTAGTTTCATAATTAGGTTTTGTGAGTTAGTATTCTCTAAAAGTAATAAAAAAATTGAATTTTAATTCAAGAAATTCATTACTTCATCAAAAAATCCATCGGGATTTTCGGCGTGGAGCCAGTGACCTGATTTTGGTATGGTAACCAATTTTGCTTTTGGAAAATGACGCTGAATCTGCAGCATATCCATATCTTCAATATAGCCGGACCGCTCGCCACGCATAAATAAAGTATCGCCGGTATATCTGGCATCTTCCGGAAGAGCCTTCCCCACTTCTTCAATGTTTTCAACCAAAACCGGCAGGTTGACCCGAAGAGCAAATTCATTTTGACTTTTTCGATATAAATTTTTCAGCAAAAACTGACGGATTCCCAGGTTTGAAACATAGTTTTTCAGTTGGTCATCGGCATCATTTCTGGACTGCATTGCGTTAAAATCAAGCGAGCTTAGTCCTTTTAAAATGTCCTGATGGTGTTGTGGGTATTGTTTTGGAGCAATGTCAACAACGATAAGTTTCAAGACGCATTCGGGATATTGAGAAGCAAAAAGCATGGCTGTTTTTCCACCCATAGAATGCCCTATTAAAATGAATTTATCAAGGTTTTTTTGCTCGCAGTAGTTTTTTAAATCTTCTGCCATCGCTTCATAGCTAAACTCATTTGCGTGAAAACTTCGGCCGTGGTTGCGCTGGTCAATCATGTGTACTTCATAGCCTTTTTCGGCAAAACGGCTGCTGAGTGTTTTCCAGTTATCGCCCATTCCTAAAAATCCGTGGAGGATTAACAAGGGGGTTCCGGTACCTTCTATGTTTGAATAAAGTAAACTCATAAAAATATTATTTCAATCGTTGTAAATACATTCCCACCACATTTTCCAAACCTAAATACAGCGACTCTGAAATCAAAGCATGCCCAATAGATACTTCCAGCAATCCGGGAATGTTTTGTTTAAAAAAAGCAATATTGTCCAGTGACAAATCATGACCGGCGTTGATACCCAGGCCCAATTCGTTGGCTAAAACAGCACATTCTGTATAGGGTTTAATACCATTTTTGTTCCCCAATTCATACTGACGCGCAAATTCTTCGGTGTAAAGTTCGATGCGGTCTGTTCCGGTTGCTTGGGCGCCTTCTATCATTTTTAAAACCGGATCCACAAAAATGGAGGTGCGGATGCCGTGTTGCTTTAGCTCATTGATTACATCCACCAAATAATCTTTATGTTTGATGGTGTCCCATCCGGCATTGGAGGTAAGCACATTATCGCCATCGGGCACTAAAGTAACCTGAGTGGGTTTCAACTCTATAACCATATCGAGAAAAGGCCTGAACGGGTTTCCTTCAATATTGTATTCAGTATAAACAACGGGCTTTAAATCATAGGCATCGCGACGGGTGATGTGACGCTCATCGGGCCGTGGATGGATAGTAATGCCCTGCGCACCAAATTCCTGAATTCGTTGAGCGGCTTCCACCAGATTGGGCACATTGCCGCCTCGGGCATTGCGTAAGGTTGCAATTTTGTTAATGTTTACACTTAGCTTGGTCATAAATCGTACATTTGGTGTTGCAAAAATACAAAGACAGATAACGACTGTCTGTACTATTTTAATTATTTTCACAAAATATTTGAAGGCTGTGGACACACAAATTTACATTATCAGAGACATTGATCCCTTTGATATCCAAACAGGGATGGCTGAAGTTAAAAAAGCATTCAGCCAGCTTACTTATTCTCATATTCCGGTAACGCGGGAGGGTGTGTTTTTGGGGTGTGTTTCCGAGACTGACGCCCATTGTTTTGATGTGACCAAAACCCTTTCAGACTATGCCTATGCCATCGAACCTTTTTTTGTAAGGGCAGACGCCAATTGGTTTGAAATACTGGAAGCTTTTGCAGACCACTCAAGCAACATTATGCCTGTTTTGAATGAAAACAATGTTTATCTGGGTTATTTTGAACTGGCTGATATTATGAACCTGTTTAACAACACTCCGTTTTTAAATGAAAATGGAGCCATTATCGTAGTTGAAAAGGGTTCGCGGGATTATTCTTTCAGTGAGATTTGCCAAATAGTGGAGTCTAACAATGCCAAGATTTTAGGCATCTTTATCTCTGAAATTGCAGATGACAAAACACAGGCAACCATAAAAATAGGCGATATCGGTTTAAATGCTATCACACAGACATTCAGAAGATATGGTTATGAAATTATTTCCAGCCACGATGAAGACAAATGGACAGATAATTTGAAAGAACGGTCAGAATATTTGGATAAGTATCTAAATATTTAATGTTTATGGTTTGGAATTTGGTGCTTGAAGTTTGGAATTTATAGTTTGTGGTTAATAGTTTGAAATTCTTTAAAAGACTAAAATGCTAAAAGCGGGAATATACGGGCAATTTTATCATGAAAACTCTTCGGTTTTTATTCAGCAGTTGTTTGAAATACTGAGAGAACACCGGGTAGATGTGGTGGTTGAAGAGCAGTTTTACAAATTGATTATTGAAAACAAAGACATTAATTCCGAACAATATGAATATCCCACATTTCAAACGCTGGATTCTACTTATGATTTGTTTTTCAGCATAGGGGGCGACGGCACCATTTTAAAATCCATCACTTATGTTAAAGATTTAAATATCCCTGTCGCAGGCATCAATACCGGAAGACTGGGTTTTTTAGCCAGTATCCAAAAAGAAGAACTGGCAGCTTGTGTACCTAAAATTCTGGAAGGAAATTATAAAATTTCAGAACGCAGTTTGCTAAGCATTGAAGTGTCTCCCACTCACAGCGACTTAAACACTTTTAATTTTGCGTTAAACGAAATAAGCGTACTCAGAAAAAACACCACTTCGATGATAAGGGTAGAAACCTATCTGAACAATGAGTATTTAACTTCCTACTGGAGTGACGGATTGATTGTTTCCACACCCACAGGTTCCACCGGTTACTCACTAAGTTGTGGTGGCCCCGTGGTGGAGCCCAGTTCAAAAAGTATTATCCTTACCCCCATAGCTCCCCACAACCTCAACGCACGACCCATAATAATTCCCGATTGCACTGAAGTCAAGCTAAAAGTATCCGGTAGAGAAAACAATTATCTGGTATCCTTGGATTCACGAATTGCGGGTATTGACAACGAGTCTGTTATCACCATCAAAAAATCGCCTTTTACGATAAAAATGATTCAGCTTCATGAGGACAGTTTTATCAAAACCCTTCGAAAAAAATTATTATGGGGTGAAGACAAACGCAACTAGGCAATAAAATTCAACAAAGTTTGTTAATCAAGTGAGAGTATTCTGCAATGCCCGTTGCAGAGTAAACAATTGTGTTATATTTGCAAACTTTTTGGGGTTTATGAAGCATATTGCAGCTGCATTTTTATTACTACTTTTTTTTCAGTCCACTCAAGCCCAAACTTATGAAATAGGAGGGTTGCTTGGCGGTGCCAATTATATTGGTGAAATTGGCCCCACTACCTACATTAACCCAAACACACCGGCCTTTGGTGCTTTATTCAGGTGGAACAGAAGCCCTAGGCACTCATTCAGGTTTACAGCCATGTATGCTTCCCTGAAGTCAGATGACGCCAACTCTAATGAAACCCGAAGAATTCAGCGCGATTATTCTTTTAAAAACAGCGTCAAAGAATTGGGTATTGGAATGGAATTTACCTTTTGGGAATTCAATACCCATCTCTCTCAACCACAAAATTCTCCATATTTATACACAGGAATAGCCTATTTTAATTATGAAAGCTTATTTTTGGGGCATAATAACAAAATGCAAAAATACGGCAACGATTGGGCGCTGGCAATCCCGATGGTTGTAGGCTATAAAATGACTGTGGGCAGGTATATGGTTTTAGGATTTGAAGTTGGAGCCCGCTACACTTTTACTGACAATATCGACGGAAGTAACCCCACGGGTGATTTGGATGCAAATACAAATTTAAAATTCGGAAACATCAACAGCAATGACTGGTATGTTTTTACCGGAATAAACCTAACAGTTATGTTTGGCCGAAAACCTTGCTTCTGCGTTTTTTAATACAATTAATGAGCTTACTCGACAAAATAGACAAATCCCGCATTCCCAATCACCTTGCCGTGATTATGGACGGCAATGGACGCTGGGCAAAGCTTAAAGGGCTCTTCCGCACCGCAGGCCATGAACAAGGTGCAACAGCTGTTAAAGAGGTAGTTGAAGGATGCGGAAAACTGGACATTAAATACCTGACGCTTTATGCCTTTTCTACCGAAAATTGGAAAAGACCCAAAATGGAAGTAAGAACCTTAATGAATTTATTGGTTTCATCTTTAAAAAAAGAAATTTCAACTCTTCAGGAACACGGAATCAGACTCCATGCCATTGGCAAAATAGACCTATTGCCCAAAAAGGTTCACAAAGAACTTCTGGAGGTTATGGAAAAGACTAAACACAACGAAAAACTCGTTCTTACACTGGCTCTGAGTTACGGCTCAAGAGAAGAAATCTCTAAAACAATCAAAGACCTTTGTTTTAAAGTTAAAAATAACATAATTTCGCCCGACGATATTGATGAACAAGTTATAAATGAGCATCTTTACACACGCGATTTACCCGATGTGGATTTGTTAATCAGAACCAGCGGTGAACAACGAATAAGTAATTTTCTACTATGGCAAATAGCCTACGCAGAATTATATTTTACAAATGTTTTATGGCCTGACTTCAACAAAGAGCATCTTTATGAAGCAATATTAAATTATCAAAACAGAGAAAGAAGATTTGGAAAAACTAGTGATCAACTTAACTAATACATTCTCAATACAGGAAAAAATAAAATCGGCATTGATTTTATTTTTCTTGTTTTTAATAACCATTTCAGGATATTCGCAGCAGAACCAGCTTGATACCGGCAAACAATATACCATTGGTGAAATATACGTTACAGGAGCCCAAAGCTTTAACGAGCTAACCATCATAGCTTTTACCGGCTTAAGAAAAGGCGAGCAAGTTCATATTCCCGGTGAGCGTATCAGCAATGTTATAAAAAAGCTCTGGGATGAAAACCTATTTAGTGATGTAAACATATATGTCACCAATATTGAAGGTGATGTGGTTGACCTTGAAATCAATATCATTGAGCTACCCACTTTGAATGAAGCCACTATTACAGGCATAAGAAAAGGAAAAATACGTGAGTTGGAACGCGACTTAAAACTCAATCAGGGAACAAGAATCACTAAAAACCTGATAACCACTACCAGAAATTTTATTACCAACAAATACCGCGAAGACGGTTTTTACAATGCAAATGTGGTTTTGAGCACTGTTCCGGTACTGGACAGTTTGGGTGAAGAAGTTTCGCAGGATATGCGAATTAATATTGACAGAGGAAGAAAAGTAAAAATCAGAAACATCAACATTGAAGGAAATGAAGATTTGAACGACAGACAACTTCGCCGGGCAATGAAAAACACCAAGCAAAAAAACCCGCTAAGGCTTTTTAAACGCTCCAAATATACCCTGTCAGGATTTGAAGAAGACAAAACCAACCTGCTCAACAAATACAAAGAAAACGGCTACAGAGATGCCCGTATAATTTCTGACTCACTAGTAGTAGTGAATGACAAAACAATAGAATTATTTATTAAAGTTGAAGAAGGCCGTCAGCATTATTTTGGAGACATTCGTTTTATAGGAAACAGTGTTTATACCGATCAGGAGTTGAGAAGGCTCTTAGGCATTCAAAGAGGTGATGTTTACAATGGTATATTACTTCAAAGCCGCATAGCAGACGACAGAGACCCGGACGCTAATGACCTTACCAATGCCTATCAAAACAACGGCTATCTGTTTTCGAGAATCAATCCGGTGGAAGTAAACATACAAAACGACACTATTGATTTTGAAATCAGAATTTTTGAAGGAAAGCTTGCCTATTTCAACAACGTAACCGTGGTTGGCAACGACAGAACCAACGATCATGTAATTTATCGTGAGCTTAGGGTTAGACCGGGCCAGAGATACAGCAAACGCAACGTAATTCGCTCCATCAGAGAATTAGGGCAGTTAGGATTCTTTGACCCTGAAAACATAGTTCCAGACTTTAAAAATGTTGACCCCAATGCCGGCACCCTGGACATGGAATTCAGACTTGAAGAACGTGGTGCCAGCCAGATAGAACTACAAGGTGGTTATGGAGGCGGCGGTTTTGTAGGGACACTCGGTTTATCTTTTAACAATTTCTCCTTAAGAAATATTTTTAACGGAGAATCCTACAGGCCTTTGCCTATGGGTGACGGGCAACGACTTTCTTTAAGAGCGCAAGCGAGTAGTTTCTATCAAACTTACAGTGTTTCACTTGTTGAGCCCTGGCTGGGTGGAAGAAAACCTGTACAATTCAGCACTTCATTTTCGCATACGGTTCAGTATTTTTATGACTTTGTTGAAAGACGGACAGACCGTAACAGAAGGTTTCTTATTACCGGAGGTTCCGTCGGTTTAGCAAAAAGACTTCAATGGCCCGATGACCACTTTGTACTATCGCATGCGCTCAGCTTTCAGCACTACAATCTTAAAAATTATACCACCGGATTATTCACTTTTGGTGACGGATTTTCAAACAACCTGGCTTATACCATCGGCTTAAGCAGAAACAATACTTATACCAATCCGGTGTATCCGCTAGGAGGGTCTGATTTCAGTATAACAGCAAAACTAACCCCACCCTACTCGTTATTTAACGGCGTAAAATACAGCAGGCTACCCTTTGACCCGGAATTTCAAAATGAAGATGGCACGCCCAATCAAAGTCTAATCGATCAAAAGAAATTTAACTGGTTAGAATATTACAAAATCAAATTTAGAGGAACCTGGTACACCACGCTGGTAGACAAGCTTGTTTTGCGTCCTCAAGTTGAATTTGGCTTTTTGGGAGCTTATAATCTTGACCGTGGCGTTCCTCCATTTGAGCGTTTCTTTATGGGTGGTGACGGCTTAGGAGCATTTAGCCTGGACGGAAGGGAAATTATTTCGTTGAGAGGATATCCAAACCAATCGTTATCGGCTCAGGATGGTAATACTATTTTCAATAAATTTTCGTTAGAGTTGCGATACCCCATTACATTAAAACCTATGGCTTCTATTTATGCACTGACATTTGTTGAAGGGGGTGCTACCTATGATGGATTTAAAAATTACAATCCTTTTCAAATAAATCGTTCAGCGGGCGCAGGAATTCGTATATTTATGCCTGCCTTTGGTTTGTTGGGAATTGATTTTGGTTATGGGTTTGACCCCATCCCGGGAACTTTCCAAGCCAATGGTTGGGAAACCCACTTTATCATAGGGCAGCAGTTTTAAATTTGGCACGATATTTTCTTAAATAACCAATAGATTATGAAATACAAATTAATAATTCTGAGCATTGTACTTCTATTTACTTCGGTAATCGCAGAAGCACAATCACAAAGGGGAGTCAGAATAGGTTATATTGATATGGAGTATATACTTGAAAATGTTCCTGAATATCAACAAGCCATGGTTCAGCTTGACGGAAGAGTCCAGCAATGGAGAAAAGACATGGATGATCAGCAAAAAGAGATTGACCAGATGAAACTTAACCTCAGCAATGAAAGAGTGCTTTTAACCCGAGAGTTAATTGAAGAAAGAGAGGAAGACATTAAGATAAAAGAAGCTCAACTTTTTGATTATCAACAAAAGCGATTTGGACCTAACGGCGATTTTTTTATGCAAAGAAGGCAATTGGTTCAACCAATACAAGATCAGGTTTTTACCGCAGTTCAGGAAATTGCTTCCACCAGGCAGTATGATTTTATTTTTGATAAATCTGCCGATGTAGTTATGCTGTATGCCGCCGAACGCAATGACATCAGTGATCAGGTTATCAGAATTATTAACCGCACTGCACGTAGAACACAAGCCGAAAGCAGACAAGACAGAAGAGACATTGAAGCTCGTGATGGGCTTTCTGACGAACAAGACAGAAGATTATCTGAGAGAGAGCAACTTCAACAGCAACGACAAGCTGAAAGAGAGGCTGTACTTGAAGAAAGAAGAAGAGTAAGAGACTCTATGCAAGCAGCCAGACAAGCTGAAATTGAAGCCAGACGCCAGGGAAGACAAACTACCGGCGATGGTGACGAAGGTACACCTGAAACTTTAGGCGATGAGGGCAAAAGCACATCAAGTTCAACCCCAAGCAGAGAGCAACAATTGGCAGAAAGAAGGAGACAACAAGATTCAATAAGAGATGCAAGGCAGGCAGAACAAGAAGCCCGAAGACTTAGAATTCAACAAGAAAGACAACAAAGACAAGACTCAATTTTAAACGCCAGAAGCGGAAACAATAACCCTCCACAATTACCGAAAGACAATGGCGTTGGCGATGAATTGAATTAATTAAAAACAAGAACTATAAAACAATTAATTACATTACAATGAAAAACATGAAAACTTTTTTTGCAGCACTTATACTTATAGTTGGAACATCAAGTATAGTTAACGCACAGAAAATGGCACACATTGACACCCAAGCACTCATTGAAGCTATGCCTGAAACCAGAGCTGCTCAAAATGAACTTGAGCGCATCAAGAAGACGTATGAAGCTGAGCTTCTCTCTATGGGTAGAGAATTGGAAGCTAAGGTAAGACGTTATGATGCTGAAGCTGAATCTAAAACCGAAGCTGAAAACAGAAGAAGAGTTGAGGAAGTACAATCAGCTCAGCAAAAGATTGGTGAATACCGTCAAAATGCAAGTATGGATTTACAGAAAAAAGAAGCAGATTTGTTTACTCCTTTGTTTGAAAAAGCCAGAAAAGCCATTGAAAAAGTAGCCAAAGACAAAGGCATTCAATATGTGATGGACGCTACGCCCGGCAGCGGCTTGATTGTTGCTGACGGTGAAGATTTATTACCTGCGGTAAAAAGGGAATTAGGAATTTAATTCTTTTATTAAAAATTTATGCTTAAACTGCCCGAATATATTCGGGCAGTTTTTATTTTTATACTATGGTAAATCAACCTATTGGCATATTTGATTCCGGTGTTGGAGGAACTTCCATCTGGAAAGAAATTCACGCACTCCTTCCACTGGAAAACACACTCTATCTGGCCGACAGTAAAAATGCCCCTTATGGACATAAAACCAAAGACGAGATCATTGCCTTAAGCATCAAAAACACTGAAAAACTTTTAAATTTAAACGCCAAAATAATTGTGGTAGCCTGTAATACCGCCACTACAAATGCTATTGACATTCTAAGAAAGAATTATGATGTTCCTTTTATTGGCATTGAACCGGCCATAAAACCGGCTGCACTAAAAACAAAAACCAAACAAGTGGGTATACTGGCTACCAAAGGTACCCTGCAAAGTGCTCTTTTCAGTAAAACAGCTGAATTGTATGCTCAAAATATTAACATAACTGAAGTGATAGGTGAAGGCCTTGTAACGCTTATAGAAAACGGTGAGCTACATTCCCAAAAAATGACCACATTATTAACCGGCTACCTCAAGCCCATGCTCGATATTAAAATTGATTATCTGGTTTTAGGTTGTAGCCATTACCCCTATTTAATTCCGCAAATCAAAAAAATACTTCCTGAAAATGTAATTATTATCGACTCCGGTGAAGCTGTAGCAAGACAAACTAAAAGTATTTTAAACGCCAAAGGATTGCTCAATACAGCCCAAAGCACTGCTACTTGCACATTTTACTCAAACGCCAGTACACGCGTTTTAAAACTGCTTCTCAAAGACTATCAAAAGGACATCCAAATTTTCTATATGGACTTTTAATGGGAAAGTGAATAAATCAAGTAGTGCCTAATCAGGATTCAACGCTTACAGTTTGGCATTTGATTATAAATATATTGTGCTCCATAGCTATTAAAACAAAGAGGGATGATTAAAAATCATCCCTCTTTGTTTATCATTAATGAAAACCTTAATCCATATTTACAATAATAAATTCAGATCTTCTGTTTTCAGCATGTTGCTCTTCAGTACAATTTGCTCCACAGTCGTGGATGGGTCTGCTTTGACCAAATCCTTCTCCGGATATTCTGTCTTCATTTATACCCTGAGAAATCACATACTGAATGGTAGATTTTACCCTTCTATCAGAGAGCTGGAGGTTGTATTCAGCAGATCCTCGGCTGTCTGTGTGACCTTCTACTCTGATAATCATCTTGGGATACTTCTTCATAATCTGAACCAGTTTATCCAATTCTAAAGCTGCTTGCGGCTTAATATTATGTTTGTCAAAATCAAACAAGATTGGATTTAATACTACTCTGTCTTCTACAATAATTTCTTCTATCGGACGTAGTCTGATTTCAGCTTTTACTTCTCTCTCGTTGGTGTTTGCTCTAACTGAGTTGGTTTCAAAATCAGTTTTTGCAGCCTGAACTATGAAGTTTTGTTCACATTCAACTTCAAAAGAAACTTTTCCGCTAGCATCAGTCATCTTAGTTGAAAGTCTATTTTGATTTGTATCATATAGTGTTACCTCTGCTCTGTTTAAAGGCTCACCGGTAAAAGCATTTAAAACAATGCTTTCAATAGTCGATGAACAAATTTCTTCTATTTTATAGATGTTGTCTTGAGTACCGCCACGGTTGGAAGATACAAAGCCGGTACCGTTTTCAACGTCATACTTAATCGCAAAATCATCAGCGGGGCTGTTTACGGGATTACCCATATTTTTAACTTCACCAAAACCGGTAGCGGTTTTTTTAGCATAAAACACGTCCAGTCCACCTAATCCAAGGTGACCATTGCTGGAAAAATAAAGTGTTCCGTCAGCATCTACAAAAGGAAAAACTTCTTTTCCTTCGGTATTGATACCTCTCCCCAGATTTTCAGGAGTACCAAAAGTACCATCCTCATGGATGGCTACTTTAAAAATATCAGAATCACCTATGGTTCCGGGCATATCAGATACAAAGTACAATGTTTTACCATCGGGGCTTAGCGCAGGGTGTCCTACAGAATATTCAGAATTATTAAAAGGAACCGGCTGTATATCTCTCCAGCTTCCATCAATAAGTTCTGCGTAATAGATGTTTAATTGGTTGATACCTTCTTCATCTTTTCTGTATTTTCCTCTGTAGAAATCATTTCTGTCAAAATACATTCGATTCCCGTCAGGTGAAATTGCAACAACACCTTCGTGAAATTTGGTGTTTACGTCACCTTTAACGGGTCTGATGTCGCCAAAAGTACCATTTACATAATCGGCTACATAAATATCATAAAAAGGCTCCTGAGTCATACCGTGGCTTCTTCTGCTGGTATTTCTGGAAGAGGTGAAATAAATCAGATTTCCCGAAATTTCCCCGCCAAAATCTGAATGAGCACTATTTAACCCTTCAGCTATATTCACGGTGTGTCTTTCGGCTTCTTCCATTAATTTTGGAATATAGTTTGGATTGCTTCTGTAAGCAACCGCTCTTGAGTCAGAGGGTGCCATTTGTGCAAATCTGTCCATCCACTGGTTGGACTCACTAATTTTTCCGTTTGCTTTTAGCGTTTGTGCATAGCTGTACAACAACTCGGGGTCATTAGACGAATCTGCTACTTGCCTGAAATAAGGCTCTGCTTTTTGAGTATCATTGATAAAATAATACGCGTTTGCCAGCCTTGTGTAGACATAATCATCTGCTTTACCTCTGTTGACGAGCTTTTCATATTCCTCGGCTGCTTTAACATATTCCAACCGATCAAAATGTTGATCTGCTTTTCTTGTATCTCTATTTTGTGCTATGGCCATCGTGCTCCCGACTACCATAAGAATTAAAAATAAGTATATTTTTTTCATGATTTTATTATCTTATAAAAATTAAAAGAACCTTGGAGAACGCAATACACGCGGCTTAAACAATATATCAAAAGTAACTATAATTTCATGCGAAGCAGGTGCCACAACACTAATATCAGAAACAACGTGATCATAGGCATACCCTATACGTAAAAAATCAGTTACCTGAAAACCTACAAGTCCGCTGAATGAATCATCCAATCTGTATGAAACTCCAAGTTCAAACCTGTCAAAGAAAAGTGCATTCAAATTCACATCAAATGAAACAGGTGCTTCAAAAGACGACTTCACCATTGTAGAGGGTTTCAGTTTAAAATTGTCGGTTACTTGAAATACATAACCTGCTGTAGCAAAATAGTGCTGTACTTCTGAACCGTATTTTAAATCATTCTCATCCAAATGGATAGAATTTATCATATTAGGCATAGATAGTCCCAAATAGAAGTTATCTGTGTAAAAGAATACCCCTGCACCAACATTAGGATAGACATTGCTGATGTTTTCAGCAAAAAACGGGTCGTTCGGGTCTTGCAATTCCAAGTTGGCCAAACCTACATCGTGGAAAGTAGCACCGGCTTTCAGACCAAATGCTAACTTTGCGCTGCCCCCTAGTGGTAAAGTATACGAAAAATCTGCATACACATTGGTTTCAGAAACAGGACCCAGTTCGTCTTTAATGGCAGAAAGACCCAAACCTACTCTTTCGCTTATAGGCGAATGGGCTGAAAAGGTGATAGTTGTTGGATTACCTTCCATTCCCACCCACTGGTCGCGGTAGAGTGCTGTAATCGTTAAGCCTTCATTTGAACCGGCATAGGCGGGGTTCACAACATTCATGTTGTACATATATTGTGTGTACTGCGGATCTTGTTGCGCACTCGCATTATGCAGCCCCATGACAATTAATAACGTGATGATTGAAGATATTTTTTTCATTGAATATGTTTTTTCATTATTTATAATGCTTCATTGTATAAGTAAGCAACAAATCGAAAATTGATTTGTTGCTTACTTTGGGTTATTTAGTTCATACCTCGATTAATATAGATAGTACCCGTGGTTTGTGTACCAAATACCGGATCATCTCCTGAAAGGTTTATTACATAGAAATAAACTCCGGTTGGAAGACTATCACCATTATTGCTTTGTCCAATCCACTCGTTGGTATAGTTTTGTAAATCATACACCAACATACCGTGTCTGTTAAATATCTGTAAGTTATCAATTCCGGTTCTGGATGCCAAGAATCCTAAGTCAAGATTGTCGTTAAAACCGGGTGAACCTTCAGGAGAAATACCTTGTGTAATTACACAATTGGGATTTGTTTCAAAAGGTTCCACCATTACTTCAGCTTCAGTGGTACAACCTTCGTTGTCAACCACCACGGTGTATAAACCAAATTCAGTTACCTGAATGCTTTGTCCGCTGCCAATCAACTGGCCTCCATCGCGGAACCAAGTGTATGATAAATTACCCTGAGGGGTTTCCAAAAACTGAACCTGTAATGTAATTTCGTCATTGGCACATTTGGTAATGTTTTCACCAAGTGTGATTTCCGGAGCCTGTGCTTCAATGAGTTCGATAGAAGTGGTTTCAACACAACCGTTCCAATCTACATCTACACTGTAAATCCCAAAATCAAATACTGTAATTGTAGGACTGGTTTCACCGGTGCTCCATAAGTAGCTCACTTCATTTTGAGGAACACCGTCTATAGCAACATCTAAAACATACCCCATTGAAACATCACACAACACAACATTGTCTCCCATGTCAATTTCAAGATTGCCTATTGATACATTTATTTGGCCTGTTTCGGTACAGCTGTCATAAGTTACTTCCAAGGTGTAAACCCCTGATTGTGTAACCGTAATAGTAGGTGTTGTTTCACCGGTACTCCACAAGTAAGTTACATCGTTAGGATCAATAGGGTCTTGATTAGGTCCTTCTATAATATCGGGTTCTATGGTATAGGTTGCCATATCACAAAATACCACGTCTTGACCCAAATCTAAAGCAAAGTCAACCTCTCTAACAATGAAAGTATGTGAAACTTCACAACCAAAATTAGATACAATCACGGTATATTCCCCTGGCGTAGTAGCGTCATAGAAGCTTCCCGTAGTGGGTATTTGCACACCTTCTCTAAACCACTGGTAGGTTACGCTTCCCAACTCAGGCAAGTTAGACGGTGTACCTGAAAGGGTTACTGAAAAATCAGTACCACAGCCCACATACTCATCAGGTAAGTGGTCAAGATCAGCTAGTTTATTGATTTCCAAATGCAATTCAGCCAGATAATAACAAGCAGATGTCAGTTGAGGAATATTCCAATCCAAACGAATGTAAATGGTCTGCCCGCCTGCTACTGTATTATCAAAATCGGTAGGATCCGGTATTTCATTTGCTGCATCATGTGCATCCTGTTCATTGATATAGTAGCTGAATATTATGTCTCCCTGCTGCCAGTTAAGACCTAAAACATCCGGTTCTACCTGGGTCAAATCAAAGTTTGAAAAACCTGAACCATCTATATCACATACCGTAATCGGTAAGGGGCAGCTGGCTGTAGGGCACAAGTTGAAAGTACTTCTGTCATCTAACACAAAATTATAAGGGAACCCACAATCCAATTCAAAATCTATTTCAATGTCAAATGTGAATTCTCCATAAGGCAGTACATTAACATCGGTTTCATTGATAGTAAAACAGAACGAATTTGGATCAGAACCAGGTGAAGGATTTGTAACTGTACCAACTATAATATCATTCTGAATGATATTCATCGTAATTTGGTCTAATGTTGGAGGTGGCCCCTGACTCACAGGTGCACTATACAAGCCACAAACTTCCAAAGGGAATCCGGGTATGTTTACTGAAAAGCCTGTTATGCACCCGGCAATTGTTTGAGCCGGTTCCGGTATAAAGCAATTTTGCCCTGCAGGAGATACTGACTCAAGAAGAGCATAACCAAAAGAAGGTGTTTGACAAATCTCTTCATTATCCTCGCCAACATATATATCATCAAGATACATATAACCATAATGCCCACCTAATGTACAATCTGCCACATAGAATTCAGCTCTGAGCGGCTGGCCTTGATATTCAAGTGTGTTGAGTTTAATACATGACCAATCTGAATATAAAAGTATGGTTCCAGTTGGATTAAATATACAGTCATTCGCATCTGATATTATACATCTGCTTCTTATCAAGTTGTTATTTTGGTCATATAAATTTACCTGGGCAAAAGGCATTTCTTCAAATGCGTGTACAGGTGAAGTTGGATTTTGAAGCACTAAGGCAAAATTGAAAACAAAAACTTCACTAGCAATGAAATATTTTTGCATAGAGGTAATTTTGGTGGGTGTCCCATTTCTATTTAATCTAAACGCGTGAGTTGAACTCGGGTTGTCGGGGTTTGTTCGTGTAATTGGCACCCCTGCAGTTGGATCAATTCCTTGAGTTACAAAAACCGCTTCATTTCCGGCCGTTATGGCATCTGTGGTTCCTCTTGCACGTGCAGGCGCTGTAAGCATACTACCCTGCCCACAAGTTTTATGATTAGATGTACCTGTAAACTGTGTATAAGTATATCCTCTATCACTTGGAAGACCGTTTTGATTTTCAAAAGTGGGGTCCTTAATACATCCACAGTCTCTTTCAACAACAGTTATTGCCAACGGATCACTCTCACAGTTTGCTGTATTGGTTTGTGTTACATGGTACACTGTACCCGAAACTAATAATTCAGTATTGGGATTTGCGATTACTGACCCCGGTACACCACCGTTGTCATCATACCAAGTGATGGTCCATCCAGGAACTTCGGGAAACACCTGTAGGTCTGAAAGGTAATCAGCACTTTCCCCTATAAGGAGCCAGGCGGTTTCCGAACAAAAGAACTGCTGGCTGTCCACTGCCGGCGGATCCGGGCATTGCCCGTAACTAAGTGTGGTAAATACACTAAAAAATGTTAAAAGAATAATTTTTCTCATGGGTAGAGTGATTAAGTATAGTAATTTATTTTTCATAATTCAATTCTATTAAATAAAATTAAAAGTTTGATTATGATAGAAGTGAAATTACTTTTCGCTTCTATCATAATCATTTATATCTAGTTCCTAATAATCCTTACAACCTGTATAGATTCGCCCACTCTTACAGAGGTAAAATACACCCCTGAAGCCAGGCTTCCGTAGTCCACTTGAACTTTATTAGTATTGATATTGTTCATTTCAATGACCTTTTGACCGGTAACCGAATATACTTCCAAACCTTTAATCGGTTGTAGGTTTTCAAAAGTAACTAGGTTATTCGTCGGGTTTGGATAGTAAGTAAACCCGTTAAAGTCAAAATTGTCTGTTGAAAGGAAGTAAGTATCAAACTCTGTTGATTCCACCGAGCTGTACACCGGAATTGACGGGTCACAGATTGAGTAAATTTCCAGTTCAAATTCTTCATCCAGTGCCAAACCGGTTACAACCGCAGATTGTGCTGTAGCATTGGCGGTGGTGTTAAACACCAACACGCCTTCTGAGTCTCTAATTTCAATATAGTAGCCTTGAATTGATGCGCTTACTGCCGGTCTAGTCCAAGTAACTACCCCCGCTGCCGTAGTCCCTCCGGCACCCAACTGAATATTGACCATATCCAAATCGGTGGGAGCAGGACAATCTAAGTTTACGGTCACTTCCAAATAATCACTTTCGCAATTGTTCATTGTTTGAGTGATGTAATAGGTGGTTCCGTGTTGAACCAAAAAGTTTGGAGAGACCTGCACATACTGTCCGTTTACTAGAATGTAGTAACGCAGGTTTTGTCCGGTAACATCCAGACTGGCAAGGGTCTGACCGGTAACATAGTCCTGTAATGCCGGACCTGTTGGGGTAAGGGTTTCATTTACAGTAATATTTACAGTATTAGTCACGGGAGCCGCACAGCCCACTATATCCAATTCAACGTTGTATGAAAAGCTACCCGATGATTCACTTTTAAAATACACTTTGTTTGTGGAAGTACCGTTGTAAGGCACTGTTGCATTGTCATCCAAAAACAAATTGTTGGTACCACTCCAGGTTACCTGACCATCTATATAGTCTCTAGTGATGGTCACATTATCAATGGCCCACCACCAACCCCAACTTCCAGTATATTCAAAGCGAACACGAACATCTGCCGAACCTGTAAAGCTGCTAAGATCTATCGTAACAAAATTAAATTCTGTTGGGGAGCCTTGTGTTGAAGTATATGTTGCAACATTTTGTGGAGAGGCATTTCCAACGATAACCTGAACACGTGCATTTGTTGGTTGAGTCACATAATGTTTATAATAGTGATAAAAGGTAATTGTTGCATTTTGAACGCCCACAAGGTTAAAAGAAGGAGAGGTTAACTGAGTGTTAACCGTTCCAGCTGGCCCAACAGCATCGGCCATAGCAATGTAAAATTGAGAGTTGTCATTACTCGCAATTCCTTCAGCAGGGCTATAGGGTGAGTTCACCAGTTTCCATGCGGCAGCTGACGGTGTACCGGGGCCAGTTGAATTATTGGTTACCGTCCAACCTGTAGTTGGCTCATTAAACGTGTTGTAAACACCTCCGGCAAAAAGTTCAATGATGTCTCCCACACAAACTTCTATAGTTTCAGGTGTCACCGGGATTTGCCCGGCACCTGTTGCATCTATGGTAACAGTATCCGGCGGAGAGGTACATCCTGTTATTGGATTAAACCCTGTAACAGTAAAAGTAGTTGTTTGAACAATGGTAGGTTGAATTTGAGCACCGGTGTCGGTTTGCGGCTGTCCGGCAGGATTGTTCCACGTCCAGGTATATACATAATCTGTATCAACACTGGTGGCGTTCAAGGTTGCATTAAAGCCTACACAAACTGTACTGCTGACAGCAGAGGCCGTGATATCAAATATTTCATTTACCACGGCAACAACTTCAGTGCGCGGTGATTCACAAAGAGGTTGATCTTCAGTGATTGTCCAGTTATAGAAATAGTAGTATGAAGTTGTTGTTCCTGAAGCTGTTGAACCGTTGGTTACCTGAGCCACATTACCCACAGCATAAGGGAAGCTGCTGTTTGCTGCAGATGAAATAATCATTGCAGGACCAACCGTCTTCAAAAGCCTGTAACTTGTCCCGCTTACCAATTCAAAGTTAAGTGGAATGGTAAAAGGTGTGGGAGAAGCTGTTGAGCCCGGCGGCAGGCTTACAGTTATTGTTTGTGTGGGTAACGTACCTGACATTTCCCTAAGCTCTATGGTAGTTGCCCCACCACCGGCGGTAGAGAACACCTGTACACTTACCAAGGTGAAATCTGTAGTAATATTATCAATTAATACTCCGTAATTATTTAAGGTAGAAGTACTAACTGTTGTAGGCCCGGGATTAGCTTGACCTGAAAGGGTTCCCTGACCCACAAAAGCCTCGCTGACCCAATAAGAAGTGGTTTGGTTGATTATATCAGTAACAAATGAAGCACCTGTACCACGTGGCTCACCACCAAACTCGTTGTCATACCAGAAAAGGTTGTCTGTATTTCCGGTGGCAGAAAGGGTTGTGGTTCCTGAGCCACAAATCTCATCTCCGGAATCAGTGGTTAGAATAGCCAATTGACCCAAACAGTCAAATTCATTAAAGGTAACCATTAAATAAGGACTGTCACAAGTTCCCAGAGTTTGGTTGGCCCAAAAAATATCACCATCAACCAATGTAATTGCATTGGTATCTGGAATAAGTACATCTGGCGCCATAGCTACAGGGTCATGGGTATACCAGTTTAGGGTTGCAAAATCATTTGTTGTATATACACCAGGATTGCCCGCATTATCAAAAGCACTTAACTGTTGTCCAAAAAACTCAATCTGACTTGGGCCATTAGGAGCATTCCAGGACAAACAGTCAAACCCGATAATATCAAGGGTATATTGTGTAGTAGTTCCGGCACCGGCTGTAGAAATTACAATATAATAAGTCTGGCCGGAGGTTACGAAAATATCAAAATCAAAATTGCTTCCCGTTGTTGTGGTTGCACCCGCGAAGCAGGTAACTCCAATGGCGGCACAACTTTGATAAACAAAAGCACCCACATTGTTTTCACCTACTAAATTGGACAAAGCAATTTTCAGGTAATCATCAGCGGTTGCCGTAAATTGATACACTACATCAGAACCTTGTAAAAAGTTATTTCCAAAACAACCTGTACCCGGAGACCCGCTATAACTGCTGCCGTATCTTTGGGTATTGCTGCTGTCGTTGTAAGGCAGAGCAGTTACAGCTTTAGGGGTATTACAGTCTGTACCAATGGCAATGGTTTGGAAAGTTAATGGCCCCATCCAGTTACTCACATCCGTGACACCCGGGCCGCAAACGGCACGTACATATACGTCATATACTTCTCCATCATCCAATCCTGGCACAGTGGCAGGGTTAGTAGTTGTAGAAATAACAGTACCAAAACCAAATCCAGGGGGAAAATTAAATGGTCCATACTCTATCTCCCACTGTGTTGCATTGTTTAAATCAGTCCAGGAAACATCTGCCTGGTCAAAAGTAACATTGCTGATTGAGCCATAGATAGGTTCAATACAATCCACCTGCTCTACAGCTAAAAAGTCGTCTACATACACATAATAATTGCCTAATGCCCAGCTGGTTCTCAAGCGCCAGGCAAAATTTGAACCGGCAGGCACACTGGCCGCCGGAATAACGGCAGTATGAACAGCACAATTGGTGGAAGGAACATGGTTTGATCCGTCTATTGTTGCATAATTAGCCCAAACCGGAGTAGTAGCATTCGCATTTATACTGTATTGCAACTGAATACTTCCAAAAGTGGTGGGTGTTGCACCCCCACCGGATTCATCGATGATTTTGTAGGCAAATGAAACTTCAATATCCTCACCCGTTGCTGTTCGTATGGGTGAGCGCAGGGTTGCGTTTTGATTGGTGGAATTAATCAACATCCTCACAGAACGGGCTCCTTCACAAGGCGTTACCGTTGTAGAAGCAACCGGAGGGCTTGAAGTAAATGTCCACCCGGTTGGAACCGGATTTGAGGCCGATGTTCCTTCAAAGTTTTCCGGAATAAGTACCTGAGCACTTATCGTCAAGGTAAATAAAAACAATATCCCGGTTATCAGATAGGTGTATAGTTTTTTCATAAATAATTGTATTTAATAGAATTAAGCAATGTTACTAAGTTGATATAGTTATTTTTAAGGTTATTTATATTTTGAAACAATTTCGGGACTTGAAGGTAAATTTACTAAACCTTTCCATTAAAAGGACTCAAGTCCCGAAATTATTTATTTCTATTTTTTAATCAATTTATAAATTCCTGTTTTACCGTCTATAGTGATGTTCAACAGGTATGGGCCGCTGGCCAATCCGGTGACATCAATGGTAGCCGACAATCCGCCCACTCGCTGATGTATCACTTTTTGACCTAACAAGCTGTACACCTCGATGTTTTCAATTTCAACTGTATTGCTAATCGTTACATAGTCCTGTGCCGGGTTGGGGTAGAATACCAAATCGGTAAATGCTACGTCATCCACTGCCAACACCCTGTGTACTTTAATATCCAAGGTTTCACTTTCACAAAGGTCGGTAAGCGTTTGAGTCACAAAATAGGTGGTTTGATCTACCAGCAAGGTGGTTTCAGGCAGCGGGTTGTTGCCCAATGGGTCTGAATACCACTGTAAATTAACACCCGTCACATCCAAGTCTGCCAAGGTCTCTCCTTGTACAAATGGTTGATTCCTGTCACCAACAGGCCTGTCTGACTTTTCTACAATAGAAACCACTATTTCCAGTGCACTGCCCTCACAGGCATTGACTGTTTGGGTGGCAAAATAAGATGCTCCGTTTTCCAGTGGAGTGGATGTTGAAATTGGATTACCGGCAGCATTGTACCATTTAATATCGGTACCTGTCACAACTAAATTCCCAACCGTATTGTCTGTGCCACAGAAATCCTGGGTAGGGTTACCAATTGGAGGTGCAGGCAAGGTCGTGTTGACCTCGGCGATGACTTCTATTGGACTTGATTCACATAATACAGTCCCTCCACCAAATTGCCAGTTATAAAAATGGTAGAAATAAGCTGGCCCAAACGTATTCCCTGTTATGTTAATTGCAGGTGAAGTATAAGGGTAACTTGCACCAGAAGTATTTCTGTAAAGTGCTATGGTTGGGGTTGCCTGTACCATATAATAACTACCGGGAGTCAAAGGAGCATTAAATAAAATTGTCTGAGGATTTGAACCTCCCGTAACTGTAGTAGTATAAGAAACAGATGTAACCAAGCCTCCCGTGTTTTCACGTATCTCTATTGTACCATTAGAACCAACAGCTGCTGTCGGATAAATGTCCACAGAAAGCAAGGTAGTGGGAATCAACACATCAAACTGAACTTGATAGGTTGAGGCCAATCCTCCACCAGGGCCAACAGCCACCGGGTTCAAAGGCCCTACGCTACCTGAGGCACCTACACCACCTTCCAAATAAATCTCCGACACCCAATATGAAGTTGTTGAAGTCACATTTACGGTAAGCTCTTCTCCTACCCCTACAATGTTTCCTGCAGATTGTGCATCAAACCAGTATATTTCATTCCCATTGCCACTCCCTTGTGCTGTAAGTGTCAATTCGCCACCCGGCGAACAAATAACCCCTCCTTCAGTACTGATTACATTCAGCGCCAAACAATCCAATTCATTTACTATAATTGGAAACAATGGACTTTCACAGCCCAGTACGGTTTGGCTTACCCAATAGGTTTCTCCATCAATCAAAGGAGTCGTTGGGCTTAATGCCGGTGGTGTGCCTGTGCTATTATCATACCATGTAAGACCGGTACTGTGCACATTGGTATTCACTGCTAAATCATCCAGAGTCGCCCCTGTTACAAAAATCTGTGGGGAATCACCGGTGGGTGCTGCAAGATTTGCACATTCAAAGCCATAAATATCTAAAGTATATGATGTACTTCCGGACTGTGAACCAATTACTATAAAATAGTCCTGACCACCCGTTACATAAAAATCTTCTATCTTTCCACTTCCTACCCGGCCGGCCAAACAATCGCCGCCAACATCACCACAGCTTTCATACACAAAAACACCCGCGTTGTTACTCACTCCGGTCAA
>ERZ869909.874-NODE-874-length-28756-cov-5.004359_pt1 | contig 28756 bp, 25 predicted proteins | sample MGYA00520892_ERZ869909 | MGnify/ENA primary metagenome ERZ869909 (study PRJEB32215, sample SAMEA104723947) | bioreactor metagenome | biome: bioreactor; feature: anaerobic bioreactor; material: water | place: China | collected 2015-03-12 ...
CAGGAACAGGTTTTGTTTTTCCAGCAAGCCAAAAACCGCGATTGGCCGGTATTGTTTGCTTTGTTCTTCATAAACAAAAAAGATCGGGTAGTGAGCTGAAACCTTGCTGAACTCACCAAAAAAAACCGGGGCAAATTGCCGGTCTACCAGGTGCTCAATGGTGCCTTGTTGACGAATTTTGATTGCACTGTGCTGTTCGGGGCTCACCGGTACTGGGTTGTTAAACATCTGGACTTGATTCCTTGTTCGCTATTCTTGTGTCGCTAACTTACTTGCCATCAGCCAAGCTGTCAACACTGGTGCTGGATAGGGGTTTTCACTTGGTCGATAAGCCCAGTTGTGGTACATATATCGGCATTCCAAGTTAAGACCTCTGGCATCATGAGTGAATTATCAGTGTTAACGCAACAGGCCAAACAGCTTAAGCAACAGCAACGGTATGACGAAGCTATTGCTTTATACAAACAAGCCTGTTTGTTATCACCCCAGGACCCTATTCCCGAACACAATTTGGCGACTGCCTACGCCGATGCGGATTTACTGCATGATGCCCGTTATCATGCACGCATGGCCTTGCAGCTTGGTTCGAATCATGCAGCTACCTGGTTGGTATTAGCTCGAGTAGAGCAGGGACTGCATCACTTTTCCGCTGCAGAAGAGGCTTACCGCCGGGCTGTGGCGATTGATCCTGTTTTGGCTGAAGCTCAGTTAGAACTTGCTCAACTGATTTGGATGCAAACGGGTCATATTCAGCAGGCTGTAGCTACTTTGATTGCAAGCATTAAACAACACCCCGATAACCCGGTGCTGCGGCTGACTTTGGCCCGGGTGTTTGAAGGTGCCGGGGATATTGCCGTTGGCTACAAGGTTTTGGCCGATACCTTGCAGTTTATGGAAGATGAAGTATTGCAAAGTACCGCTACGCACCTTGCTTTGGATCATGGCGATTATCAGCAGGCGCTGGTGCATGCCAAAAGGGCCTATGCAATGGCTCCACAGTATGCCCCAGCCTTAATGGCGTATTGCTACGCTTTGATGGCAAATGATCAGGCTGCTCAGGCTTTACCGATGATTGATGGCTATCTTGAGCAGCAGCCAGATGATCAGTTGGCCCTGGCTTTACAAGCTACGGCCTTGAAACTGGCGCAGGATGAACGCTATAAGTCTATGTGCAATTACCAATCCATGGTGCAATCCTATTCGTTACAAACTCCGCCAGGTTGGTCTTCGTTACCTGATTACCTGGCAGAGCTCAAGCAGGCCGTACGAACGCATCACCATTTTAAGACGCACCCTTTTGGTCAGTCTGTTCGTCATGGTAGCCAGCAGCCCAGCATTTTGCGCTTTAAAGATCCTGCAATTCAGGCATTTCCACAAGCCATAGCACCGGCTATTGAACAGTACTTGCAGCATATTGGCATGGATAAGCTACATCCGCTAACCAGACGCAATAAGCTGGATTGGCAATTTAATGGGATCTGGTCGGTTTTATTAAAGTCTCAGGGTTTTCATAGCAATCATGTGCATTCCAGAGGCTGGATCTCTTCTGCTTGTTATCTGGAGTTGCCAAAAACAGTCAAGCAGGGCAATGTCGATGGCTGGTTGAAGTTTGGCGAGCCAGGCATGGCTACCCAACCTAAATTGGCTGTGGAGCGTTATGTAAAACCGGAAGTCGGTCAGTTGGTGTTGTTTCCTTCGTACTTCTGGCATGGTACCGTGCCCTTTAGTAGCAGTGACTCTCGTATGACAATTGCTTTTGACCTGGTACCAAAATCTTAATGTTACCCAACACCTAAGCTACATCTGGCGCACCGTTGTTCGGCTGGATCCAGCTCCAGCCGTTCGACTTCGATGCGGTTTTCACAGTCGCAGCAAATGCCATAGAGTCCAATCTCCATTTGGCTTAGCGCCGCTTGTACTGCTTCTAATCGTTTGCTGGGCCCTCGTAGTTCTGGTGTATGCCAGTGCAGCAATAGCTCTGGCCAACGGGGTAGGGGCAATTGCTCCAGTTTCAGGTGCAACTGCTGATAATCCTGGCTGGGTTGTGCTGCCAGGAAGATAGTAATGTGCTGCTGCAGTTGCTGCTGCTCTTCCAGCAATCGGCTACGTAATTGATTCAGGCGGATGGACATACAACACCTTGGCTAGGATGATATAGAGCAGTATGGCTGACCTGCTAGCCGTTTGATGTGATGTACATCAAATTGCAAGCAAATTTCATCAGATGAAAGGCAGCCAAAGTCAGTATCAGAGTTTATTCTTTGACTGCCTACCGAGGTTTTGGCAGCACAATGCTGCACTATGCGGCAAAAGGGATAGTGCAAGCAGCTGACTTCCGCTAGAATAACGGGTTCTGTCCCAACGCATTCGATGAGGTATTCCAGTGGCTGATGAGAATTTTAAAGAGAGTTTTAATCTGAAGCAGTTTTTGGTTTTTCTGGTGGTGTTTGTGGCCTTGCTGTTGCAGGGGCCCATTGTGCGCTGGTTGCAAATTTTTGGCTAATGCCAGTTTCTTGATAAAGCAAAGCTGATACAGGATAACCTATACCCATGATTACTCCCGCCCTTAGTGCGCAATTAAAACAAGTCATTAAGACAGTTCCTGATTATCCGAAACCAGGCATTTTATTTCGTGATGTCACCAGTTTAATGCAGGATGGCCCAGCCTTCGCTACCGTGATTGATGCGTTGAAACAGCACTTTGCTGACCACGGCATCGACAAGGTCGTTGGCACGGAGTCCCGTGGTTTTATTTTTGGAGCACCTTTAGCGTATGCGCTGGGAGTGGCTTTTGTCCCCGTGCGTAAAAAAGGCAAGTTACCGCGTGAGCGGATTTCGCAGAGCTATCAGCTGGAGTATGGTGAGGATATTCTGGAGCTGCATATGGATGCGATTCATCCAGGCGACAAAGTGCTGATGATTGATGACTTACTGGCTACCGGCGGTACCATTGAGGCAACCACTCAGCTGATCCGCCGTTTGGGTGGCGTAGTCACACAGGCTGCTTTTGTGATTGCTTTGCCAGAGCTGGGTGGTATTGAACGCCTGGAAAAATTAGGCCTCGAAGTGCTGTCTCTGGTTGATTATGATGGTCATTAATGATGATCTGGGTGGCAGCTGTCATAGTGTCTGTTGAGGCATTGCTGCAACCATAACGTCGAGATGGCCCTAAACGAGGAGTAAGCATTCGTATGAGTTACCAGGTGCTGGCACGAAAATGGCGGCCCCAGCAGTTCAGTCAACTGCTGGGACAACAGCATGTCAAGTCAGCCCTGAGCAATGCGCTTAGCTCCGAACGTTTGCACCATGCCTATTTATTTACCGGCACCCGGGGTGTCGGTAAAACCACCATAGCCCGTATTTTTGCTAAAAGTCTGAATTGTGAGCAGGGCGTTACGGCTAGTCCCTGTGGTCAGTGTAGCAGTTGCCTTGAAATCGAGGCTGGCCGATTTGTCGATTTGCTGGAAATCGATGCGGCATCCCGCACCAAGGTAGAAGATACCCGTGATTTGCTGGATAACGTGCAGTACGCGCCTACCCGTGGCCGCTTTAAAGTCTATCTGATTGACGAAGTACACATGCTGTCCCGGCATAGTTTCAATGCTTTGTTAAAAACACTGGAAGAGCCGCCGCCGCATGTTAAGTTTTTACTGGCCACCACAGATCCGCAAAAGCTTCCTGTCACGGTTTTATCGCGCTGTCTGCAATTTAGTTTAAAGGCACTGACTGAAGCTGAGTTGTTGCAACAGCTGACCATGGTGTTGCAGCAAGAGCAGGTATCGGCAGAGCCAGAAGCGTTAGCGCTTCTTGCCAAAGCTGCCCGGGGGAGTGTGCGGGATGCATTGAGCCTCACCGATCAGGCTATTGCCCAAACCAATGGCCAAATTTCCACCACTGCGGTGCGCGACATGTTGGGTTTACTGCCTCAGCACTGGGGACAGCATGTGCTGCAAGCTGTGTTGCAGCAGGATGTGGCAGAGATGCGACAGCAGTTGGATGCACTGATGTTGCAAACCAGTCAGCCCAATCAATTGTTGGACGATATGCTGGCGTTATTGCATTTTGCGGCCATCAGTCAGTTCCAGCCGGCTGCGGCTGAGCTGGCGGGCGAACAGGCCGTTTTTGTGTCTGAGCTCGCTGCCAGCCAGAGTGCTGAAACGCTGCAGCTGTATTATCAACTGCTGATCAGTGGCAAGCGTGAGTTGCCCTATGCACCAGATGTGCGCACTGGCCTTGAAATGGCGCTGTTGCGTGCTTTGTTGTTTGTACCGCAGTCTGCTGATGTGCCTGCATCAGCGCCTTTGGCAGCGGGCGGGCAGAGTCAGCAGGCACAGCAAGCCAGAGTGATGCCGTCACTGTCAGTGCAGCCGAAAGAGTACGTCAGTGGTGCGGTCACATCCGGGGGGGAAAGGTACCAGCAAAAGGCGGATTCTTTGGTGGCACCAGAGCCGGCTGTGGAGTTTGAAACCACAATGAAGCCAACCACAGCTGCTCAGCCTGAAGCTCCCCAGATGGACCCGATCACTGCAAGTATTATCGCCAGACGAGGGGTGCAGCCCCATAGTGCTGGCAACAGCCCGGCGATAGCTTCGTTGGAACGCACAGCAAGCACGTCACCTCTGTCAGGGTCCCAGATGAAGCCTGAGGCTGTCGCAGCGCAACCAGCAGATGCGCCGGCCGCGCAACCGGTCCAAAATGCTGAGCTCAATAGTGCTGCAACACCAGATTTGCAAGTGCCGGTAGAGGACCCTGCGGAAAAAAAGTCTGAGCGCCCCAGGGCGCAGCAGCTGCTTGCTCAACCGCTCGATGCTGAAGGCTTTCACTATCGTGCCGCACATGAAATTGATGAATGGGCTTTCCGTATTGAGCAGGCGAATGCAACCGGTTTGTACCGCTTGTTCTTATTGCACTCGATCCCTCATCTGGAGGGGGGATGCCTTACCCTGACGGTAGCCAGTTCAGAGCAGCATCTTGAAACCGCCGAGTTTCGAAGTCGTATCGAGCAACTGGTGCTGGCGGCATTTCCTGAAGCTAACGAAGTACAAATTGTCTACCAGTCGGTAGTTGCCGGCTGTCCTCGTGATATACAACAACAATTGGACAACGCGAGGCGGGATTATGTGCAGCGGGTTATGGCTTCAGATCCGGCTTTGCTGGTGCTGCAGACAAATTTGGCTGCTGAGTTTATCGACGACAGTTTGGTGGTTAATTAAATTTATTTTGTGTATGCTGGCGGCCACTATACGTAGGGCGCTTGCCGGTGTTTAGGATAGATCAAAGGAGATAAACCATGTTTAAAGGTGGTATGGGCAACATGATGAAGCAGGCGCAAGCCATGCAGGAAAAAATGCAAAAAGTGCAGCAGGAAATCGCCAATATGGAAGTGACTGGCGAGTCGGGCGCTGGCATGGTGAAAGTCACCATGACAGGGTCGCACCAGGTGAAGCGTGTGCATCTGGATGACAGCCTGATGGCCGATGACAAAGAAATGCTGGAAGATTTGGTGGCAGCAGCAATCAATGATGCCGTACGCCGGGTTGAAGATACCAACCGTGAAATGATGGCGCAGGTTGCTGGCGGTATGCAGCTGCCTCCTGGTTTTAAGATGCCGTTTTAAATCAAGCGACTTGTATGACTGCCAATACGCCTTTGCTGCAACAACTGATTGATGCATTAAAAGCTCTGCCTGGTGTGGGGCCAAAAACTGCTCAGCGCATGGCATTTCAATTGTTGGAGCGTAACCGGGAAGGTGGCCGTAAGCTTGGCACAGCCTTGCTCAATGCGATGGAGCATATTGGTCAGTGTCAGCGTTGCCGAACTTTTTCCGAGCAGGAACTTTGTGCTATTTGCAGTGATCCATCGCGTAGTCAATCGTCTTTGCTTTGTGTGGTCGGTTCTTCGGCAGACTTACAGGCGATCGAGCAAACCGGCCAGTTTGATGGCCGCTACTTCGTTTTGATGGGACAGCTGTCACCGCTTGATGGCATAGGCCCGGTAGAGCTTGGGCTGGATCGGTTGGAGCAGCAGTTGGCTCAAGGGAATGTGGAAGAGGTGATCCTTGCCACCAACCCGACGATGGAAGGTGAGGCTACCGCTTACTACATTGCCGAAATGTGCCATCGACAGCAGATCAGTGTCTCCCGTCTGGCGCAGGGCGTGCCGGTGGGTGGTGAGCTGGAATATTTGGACGGCTCAACTTTGTCCCATGCCTTTAGTGGCCGAAAACGTTTCTAAGCCTTGAAACTCTCCGCTTCCCTCCCCATATATTCAGCATCCTGACGCCGGCTGGTCCGGCGGTTGCTTCACGTCATCTGACATCGTACTGGCTTGAAGCTGAATTTGTTCATTACACCATTTAAAGAGGATTTTGTTGCTATGGCAGAGACCGCACAAAAGCAAACGCATGGTTTTCAGGCTGAAGTAAAACAGTTGCTGCACCTGATGATCCACTCGCTGTATTCCAATAAAGAAATTTTCCTGCGTGAGCTGGTATCCAACGCCTCCGATGCCGCCGATAAGTTGCGTTTCCTGGCCTTATCTGAGCCTGGCTTGTATGGTGATGATGGCGAACTGCGGGTTCGGATCAGCATGGATAAGGATGCGAAAACGCTCACCATCAGCGATAACGGCATCGGTATGACCGAGCAGGAAGTCAAGGATAATCTGGGGACCATTGCCAAGTCGGGCACTAAGGAGTTTTTCTCGCAATTATCCGGCGATCAAAGCAAAGATGCTTCGTTGATTGGCCAGTTTGGTGTTGGTTTCTATTCCGCCTTTATCGTCGCCGATAAAGTCACAGTGCGGACTTTAAAAGCCGGTGCAGCAGCAGATCAAGCGATAGAGTGGGAGTCGGCCGGCGAAGGTGAGTATAATCTGACGCCTTGTAAGAAAGAGGGCCGTGGTACCGATATTATTTTGCATCTGCGCGATGGTGAAGATGAGTTCCTGGAAAAATACCGGGTGCAGTCCATCATTACCAAATACTCCGATCACATCAGCATTCCGGTTGAGATGTGGCAGGATGAGCAGCCAGAGCAAAAAGGCGAAACCGACGAAGACACCATTCCGGCGGTACCGGGACAGTGGCAAGCGATTAACAAAGCGACCGCACTCTGGACCCGCGATAAGTCGGACATCAGCGACGAAGAGTACCAGGAGTTCTACAAGCACATTTCCCATGACTGGACGGAGCCCCTGAGCTGGAGTCATAACAAGGTGGAAGGTAGTAACAACTACACCAGCCTGTTGTATATCCCGAAAAAAGCGCCCTTTGATCTATGGAACCGTGAAGCGCGTCATGGCTTAAAGCTGTATGTCCAGCGTGTCTTTATTATGGACGATGCCGAAGAGTTTATGCCGAGCTATCTGCGCTTCTTTAAAGGCCTGCTCGACTCCAGCGATTTGCCGCTGAACGTTTCGCGCGAAATTTTGCAAGATACCAAAGTGACTCAGGCGCTGCGCAAAGGCTGTACCAGCCGGGCACTGAAAATGCTGGAAAAACTGGCGAAAGACAGCGAGCAATACCAGCAATTCTGGACAGAGTTCGGCCAGGTATTAAAAGAAGGACCGGCGGAAGATTTTGCCAACAAAGAAAAAATTGCCGCTTTATTGCGTTTTGCTTCCACCCACAATGACGATGCTGCGCAAACGGTTGCTTTAAGCGATTACATTGGCCGGATGAAAGAAGGCCAGGAAGAAATCTACTTCCTGGTAGCAGATAACTTTGCCGCGGCCAAGCACAGCCCGCATTTGGAAGTGTTCCGCAAGAAAGGCATTGAAGTTCTGCTATTGTCGGATCGGATCGATGAGTGGTTGATGCAGCATCTCACTGAGTTTGAGCAAAAGAAATTCCGCTCCATCGCCAAGGGTGGGCTGGATTTATCCAAACTGGATGATGAAGCCGATAAAGAGTCGCAAAAACAAACGGAAGAAGCTTTTGCCAGTACCGTCGAGCGTTTCAAAACGGCACTGGGCGAGCAGGTGAAAGACGTGAAAGTCAGCCATCGCCTGACCGACAGCCCTGCTTGTGTGGTGACCGATGAGTTTGATATGAGCACTCAGATGATGAAGCTGATGGAGTCGGTGGGTCAGAAAGTGCCGGAAGTAAAACCAATTTTTGAAATCAACCCAGAGCATGAGCTGGTGAAGCATATTGCCGATGAGCAGGATGAAAGCCGCTTTGCGGAGTGGGCTGAAGTGCTGTTGGAGCAAGCTTTATTGGCCGAGCGTGGCAGCTTGAAGAACCCGGCGACTTTTGTTGGACGCCTGAATAGGCTGCTGTTGTCGTTAACCCGCTAATACTGCGCTATCAGAAAAAACGCGAGCTTGCAGCTCGCGTTTTTTTATACCTGACAGAAACTTAACTAAAAACTGATGTCAGTTTGTAGTTGTAGCCAGCTTGACTATAATCAGCGGGGTATAGGGAAAAATACAGAGGATAAACCATGAAAAACTGGTGGAGCAGTTTGGCCTTTGGCCTGCGACTGACCTTGGTGATGGTCTCAATGCTGTTTATCACTATCGTGCTGATTAGTAGCTTTTTTTATGCGCAGTATCACAGTTCCCGCGTTGAGACCATTATGGAGTCGTTGCAATCGAATGGAGCAAACAGTACGGCTGCCATGACACGCTGGCTAACGATGCGCCAAAATGATATGCGCTACCTGGCCACGGTTGAACCTGCCAGGCAGCTTAATAAGCCGGTACTTCAGGGCTTGCTGCGCGACTTGGCGCAGTTGCACGGTACCTGGGATACCATTTTTGTGGTGATGCCGGATGGTCGGGGGCTGGTGGGCGTAAGCTATGAAAATGGCCGGGCCAGAGTATTGCCGGATAGCGAAGCCGAGGCCTTTATGGTGGCAGATCGGGCCTGGTTTCGCAGCGCGATTGCAGGTAACGATGTTTTTTCCGAGCCAGTGGTCTCCAGGGCAACAGGCAACACGGTGAGCACCATCGCTATTCCTATTCGTCAGAACAACCAGATTATTGGCGTGATGCGTGGCGCCGTGCAACTCAATACCATCCATCAGCAAGTGGCTGCCTTGCCAAGAACAGAGTACACCGAAATCTTTGTGCTGGACCGTCAGGGCATGGGGATCACACCTTCGGCTTCGATTCCAGATCCCAGCCGAGCTCTTGATACCGAGCCTGCCCGTGCCATAGCCGCTCAGCGCAGCGGCAGTGGAATTTATCAGGATGCCCGTGGGCAGCAGGTGATGGGAAGTTACAACTATATACCCTTGCTTGGTTGGGGGCTGGTACTGGAAGCCAATCAGCATGCTGCTATGGCACCAGTTCGGACGGCGCTGTGGCAAATTTTGCTGATCTCTATTGTGGTCCTGGTTGTGGCTTCGGCTATTACTTTGCTGGTCGTTCGCACCGTGACCCGCTTGTTGGGTGGCGAGCCTGAGTACACCGCCAGTATGGTGAAATTGGTGGCCGCAGGGGATTTGACACAATCGATTCAGCTTAAAAGCGGTGATAGCAGCAGTCTGCTGGCTGATATTGCTCAGATGCAGCAAAACCTGCGCAGTATGTTGACCGAAGTCAGTCAATACGCCGAGCAAGTGGCATCTTCATCGACCGAGTTGGCACAAATCAATGATGAGACCAACGGCGGAATTGAACAGCAGCATCAGGAAATCAATAACTCAGCAACTGCGATGAATGAGATGACTACGACCCTGGAGGAGGTGGCCCGTAATACTCAGGAAGCAGCGGATGCCGCACAAACGGCAAATCAGGCGGCCGTCGGTGGCCGTCAGGTGGTGCAGGCGACCATGGCTGATCTCAATGCGTTGAGCGGCAATATGCAGGAAGCCGTCAGTATCATCCATTCGCTGAAAGCCAACAGTGACAGTATTGGTAATATTTTGCAGGTGATTGAAAGCATCGCTGAACAAACCAACTTGCTGGCACTGAATGCCGCCATTGAAGCGGCCCGGGCCGGTGAGTCTGGCCGTGGCTTTGCGGTGGTAGCCGATGAAGTTCGAAGCCTGGCCAGCCGAACCAAGGACTCTACGCTGGAAATTCAGGGGATGATTGAACGCTTGCAGCAAGGGGCGGATAAGGCCGTGAATGCATCTGAACATAGTGCCAATGCAACCAGTAAAACATCGGAGCGGGCACAGCAAGCAGGTGATGCCTTGGATCAGGTCAGTAGTGCCATTGAGCTGATTAATCAGACTGCCCAACAAATTGCCAGCGCGACCGAAGAGCAAACCACAGTATCGCGTGATATCAATAAGAACATTCATAAGATCAGTGATATTTCTTACCAGACCTCAGAAAATATGCAGCAATCAGTCATCGCCAGTGAAAATCTGTCGAAGCTGGCTGAAGAAATGCAGCGTATTGTGCGCCGTTTCAAAGTCTGACCCTGTAGTTGCTTTATTCGACCAAAGTGGTAATTGCTGTTAGAAAATGAGCCTTGCTGATATGCAGGCTCTTTTTTCTCAGCATCAACGCTGCTTGCGGCACTTCGACTAAAAGACAGTCGCGGGAGAGTAACGGCCAGTCACAGGACAAAATTCTTGTTTCAATGCCATCATTGTGTAAAGATCCGGACCGTCCATATTTGAAAAATTTAGAACACATGAGGGTGTTGTATGCGGATTATTTTGTTGGGTGCCCCAGGTGCCGGTAAGGGGACTCAGGCTCAGTTTCTGATGAACAAGTTTGGCATCCCGCAAATTTCTACGGGCGATATGCTGCGAGCTGCTATCAAGGCAGGTACTGAGCTGGGCCTGGCAGCCAAGCAAGTGATGGATGCTGGCCAGTTGGTGTCGGATGACATCATTATCGGTTTGGTGAAAGAGCGTATTGCAGAGCCGGATTGCGCCAAGGGCTTTTTACTCGATGGTTTCCCGCGTACCATCCCACAGGCAGAAGCTATGGATGCGCAAGGTATCACCATTGATCATGTGATTGAATTCGATGTACCGGATGATGTGATTGTTGAGCGCATGGCCGGTCGGCGGGTCCATCCAGCATCTGGCCGGGTTTATCACGTGGTGTACAATCCACCTAAAACGGAAGGTAAGGATGATCAGACCGGTGAAGAGCTGGTGATTCGTGCCGATGATACCGAAGAAACCGTTCGTAAACGGTTAGCCATTTACCATGAACAAACCAAACCGCTGGTAAACTTTTATCGTGCTGCAGCTGATGCCGGGAAAACCCACTACCATCACCTGGATGGTACTCAGAAAGTGGATGCTATTGCAGCGCAGCTCACAACCTTGCTGGCATAACGCCAGCACCTAAAAGCGAGCCGGTGATACAAAAAAGCGATGCCATTGCATCGCTTTTTTGCTTAGCCGCTTATCGTTTCTTTATCGGCTAAGTGTTCTCCAGCATGTTGGCCAGCGCATCCAATACGTCCTGATAATCTGGCTCGTTTGCCAGCGATTTCACTTGCTGGATATAGCGGATCACCCCGTCACTATCAATTAACAGCACAGTTCTGGCCAATAAACCCATATCTTTAATCAGCAAGCCATAGTTGATGCCAAAATCACGCCAGACAGCATCGGATAATACCTGCAATTGATCCACCGCTTCCTGTTCACAAAAGCGTCTCTGAGCAAACGGCAAATCGGTACTGATGGTCAACAGCACCACATCGGCTGGAAGCCCGGCTACTTCATCATTAAAGCGCTTGGTTTGCAGCGAGCAGGTGCCAGTATCAATGCTCGGCACCACACTAATCAACACTGGCTTACCGGCAAAATCCTGCAGGGATACCGCCTGAAATTGTTGATTGACTACCCGAAATGCGGGAGCTTGTTGGCCCACTTCAACCGGATGACCCAGCAGCACAACCTGTTGTTGTCCGGCCCGGATATCACTCAGCCGACTGGGCAACTGCTCTGTCAGATCAATGCCATGTGCGGTGTGACTAAGCACAAAACCGCTGAGCAGGATACAGACGTTCAATAAGCTTGTTTTCATGAAAGGGACCTCCTTAAGCAAAGGGCTAGCCTAACACAGAACCCTGGGTTTACATGATGGCTATTTGTAGAATGAGCGTATAAACTATAATCAAACACAGATAAAAATGAAGAGCCTATGATCCCTGCCGTGCTAATTTGCGATGACTCTAATTTGGCCAGAAAGCAAATGGCGCGTTGTTTGCCTGATAGCTGGCAGAGTGCTATCCACTTTGCCGCTCACGGGGCTGAAGCTCTGCAAGTTATTAAATCCAATTCGATTGATCTGCTGTTTCTTGATCTGAATATGCCTGTGCTGGATGGTTATCAGGTGCTGTCTGCTTTAAAAGAAATGCAGGCCACGATTCGGGTGATTGTGGTCTCCGGCGATGTGCAACCTGAAGCTTATGAGCGGGTGATGCAGCTGGGAGCAGTCGACTTTGTCAAAAAACCGGTCGATGCCAACAAAATAGCTCCCTTATTGGATACGGTAGCCTCAGAGCGAAAGTCGATGCCGGAAGTTAAAGTGTCTGTTCAGTCGGTGCAGCAAAACGTTGAGGTCGATGCTGAGCTCAGAGACGTGTTTCAGGAGCTTACCAACGTGGCGATGGGGCAGGCCGGAGATTTGTTGGCTCGCTTACTCAATGTCTTCGTTAAACTTCCTATCCCGAATGTCAATTTAATTGAAGTGAGTGAGCTGCATATGGCGCTGGCTTCGGTTGAGGAAGAAAGCAGCACTTCGGCTGTCTGCCAGGGGTTTATCGGGGGCGGTGTATCGGGTGAGGCACTGCTTATTTTAACCGACTCCAGCTTTAAAGACATTGCCCGCCTGATGAATTATCACGGCAAACTGACCCACCAGGTCGAGTTAGAGCTGCTGATGGATATTGCCAATATCTTGATCGGTTCCGTCCTGAAAGGACTAGCAGAACAATTGGATATGAGTTTTAGTCAGGGACATCCGGTGGTGCTTGGTCAGCATGCTGCCGTCAGTGAGTTGATTAAAGCCAATTCGGGCCGTTGGCGCAAAACCCTGGCAATTGAAATTAGCTATGGCATTGAAAATTACAACATCATGTGTGATTTGTTGCTGCTTTTTACCGAAGACAGCCTGAAAACACTGAAACACAAAGTCGCGTTCTTACTGGAAGATTAGTTATGTCAGATGCACAGGTTGAAGTTTCTGAGATCCACTGGCTGATGGATATGTTTCAGACGGTAGATGTCGGCTTAGTGGTGCTGAATTGTGATTATCGTATCCAGGTGTGGAATGGCTTTATGGAAAGCCATAGCGGCTTGAGCCCCCGCCAGGTACGCGATCGTTATCTGTTCGATCTGTTTCCGGAAATAGACGAAGACTGGCTGCGCCGTAAATGCGACCCAGTGTTGTTGCTGAAAAATCGTGCCTTTACCATCTGGGAGCAGCGTCCCTATATTTTCAAATTCCGCAATTACCGGCCGATCACCGGCTCCGCTGAGTTTATGTACCAAAACAGTACTATCTTTCCGTTGACCAATAGCCGCGGTGAAGTGACCAACCTGTGCCTGATTATATACGATGTCACCGATGTAGCGGTCAGCAGGCTTGAATTGGAGTCGATGAATCATCGGTTGCATCAGTTGTCGAAAACGGATTTTTTAACCCAGCTGCATAATCGTGGTAGTTGGGAGAATACTCTGGTGCAGGAATACAAACGCATTCAACGTCATCAACACGTCAGCAGTCTGCTGATGATTGATATCGATCATTTCAAACGGGTGAATGATGATTATGGCCATGCTGCCGGTGATGAAGTGATCCGGGAAATTGCCAAGTTGGTGAAAAAAAATCTGCGTGAAACCGATATTGCCGGGCGCTATGGTGGCGAAGAGTTTGCGGTGCTTTTGGTCGACACTCCGGAAGAGCAGGCGGTTTACTTTGCCGAGCGGCTGCGAAAGTCGGTGGAGAAAACAGCCATACGACACCATGAATTGAGCATTCAATGCTCGGTCAGTATCGGCATTGCTCAGTCTGCCAAAACGATGGAAAACCACCGACAGTGGATTGAGCATGCAGACAAAGCCTTGTATTTCTCCAAAGCGAATGGCCGTAATCGTGTTACGCTGGCTAGTAAGATACCTGCTGAACAGCCAGAAGCGTTATAAAGCCACCGGGCAGCGGCACAGTTCCTTAATCACACCATCGTCTTGCTGCTGCTCCAGGCTTACCTGAAAGCCCCACAACCGGTGCAGATGCTTCATGACTTCGGCAGTACTCTTTTCTTCCAGCGGTATATTTTGTTGTGGCACATAGCGCAGTGTGAGCGAGCGATCACCACGTACATCCACGTTGTAAACCTGAATGTTTGGCTCCAGCTGGCTTAAGTTATACTGCGCCGATAACATCTGTCGGATGCTGCGGTAGCCTTCCTGATTGTGAATGGCGGCTACTTCCAGACTGGGATCCTGGCTGTCATCAACAATGGCGAACAGGTGGAAATCGCGAATGACTTTGGGCGATAAATACTGGCTGATAAAGCTCTCATCTTTGAAGTTTTGCATCGCAAAGTGCAAGGTCTCCAGCCAGTCTGAGCCGGCAATATCCGGAAACCACTCTTTATCTTCAGCGGTAGGTTGCTCGCAAATACGGCGTAAATCAGTAAACATGGCAAAGCCAAGGGCGTAGGGGTTGATCCCAGAGTAATAGCGGCTGTTGTACGGCGGCTGCGCCACCACATTGGTGTGAGTGTGCAAGAACTCCATCATAAAGCGCTCACTAACCACCCCCTCATCGTATAGATGCTGCAAAATGGTGTAATGCCAAAAGGTGGCCCAACCTTCATTCATCACCTGGGTTTGTTTTTGCGGATAAAAGTACTGTGATATTTTACGTACAATGCGCACCAGCTCACGTTGCCAGGGTTTTAATAAAGGTGCATTTTTCTCAATGAAGTACAGGATGTTTTCTTGAGGCTCCGAAGGAAAGCATTGGCTGTGTTCGGTTTCTGCCACCGGCTTGGTTGGGATGGTACGCCATAAGTCGTTGACCTGGGATTGCAGATAAGCCTCACGTTCCTCCTGGCGCTTTTGCTCTTCTTCCATCGAAATTTTTTGTGGTCGCTTGTAACGGTCAACTCCGTAATTCATCAGTGCATGGCAAGAGTCGAGGATCTCCTCGACCTCCGTTATGCCATATTTCTCCTCGCAGCGACTGACGTACTCTTTAGCAAAGAGCAAGTAATCGATGATGGAAGAGGCATCGGTCCAGGTTTTAAACAAGTAATTGTTTTTGAAAAAAGAGTTGTGGCCATAGCTGGCATGAGCCATCACCAGGGCTTGCATGGTGATGGTGTTTTCTTCCATCAGGTAGGCAATGCACGGGTTGGAGTTGATCACAATCTCATAGGCCAGCCCCATGTAACCACGCTTGTAATTTTGCTCGGTCTGAATGAATTTTTTGCCATAAGACCAGTGGTGATACCCTAGTGGCATCCCAATACTGGAATAAGCATCCATCATTTGTTCGGCGGTGATCACTTCGATCTGGTTGGGGTAGGTATCCAGGCCATAATGGGCTGCCACCCGGGCGATGTTCTGGTGATAGGCATCCAGCAGTTCAAAGGTCCAGTCCGGCCCATCAGACAAAGGAGTGGGTTTACGTTGTGCTTTGGCCATCATATACCTCCGCTGAAAAACTAGGCTGCTTGTTTTTTAAAGAGCTCCCGGAATACCGGGTAGATATCGGCTTGCTCCCGAATGGACTGAATCGCAAAATTATCAAACTGTGGCAGCAGGGTTTCGTATTGCTGCCATAGACTCTGATGCGCACGGGTGCTTATTTCGATGTAAGCATAGTAACGCACCAGCGGCAGAATCTGATTGGCCATAACTTGCTGGCACAGGGGGCTATCATCGGTCCAGTTGTCGCCATCGGAAGCTTGAGCGGCGTAAATATTCCACTCTTGTGGGTTGTAACGATCGCGCACAATGTCAAGCATCAATTTGAGGGCACTGGAGACAATGGTGCCACCGGTTTCCTGGGAGTAGAAGAACTCTTGTTCGTCTACCTCCTTGGCCTGAGTATGATGGCGAATGTAGACCACATCGACATTCTTGTAACTACGGCTAAGGAACAGATAGAGCAGAATGTAAAAGCGTTTTGCCATATCTTTGGTGGCTTGATCCATGGAGCCGGATACATCCATCAGACAGAACATCACCGCTTTGCTGGTAGGCTCTGGTCGCTTCTGATAGTTGCGATAACGTAAATCAAAACTATCGATGTAAGGCACGGCGGCGATACGCTGTTTTAAATGCGTAATCTCTGCTTCAAGTTGCATCAGTTGTCGCTGATCGGGTACGGCCTCGTTTTGTATAGCCTCCAGCTGTGCCTCCAACTCTGCCAAAGCACGCTTTTTATCCGCCGACATGGCAATCCGCCTGGCCAGCGAGCCCCGCAGGGAACGGACAATGTCGATATTGCTTGGCACTCCTTCGGCCCGGTAACCGGCCCGCACTTGTTTGTATTGGGTCAGTTTATCCAGCTGGTTTTTTTTCAGATTCGGTAGCTCCAAATCTTCGAACAGCAAATCCAGGTACTCATCCTTGGAAATGGAGAAAACAAAATCGTCTTCGCCTTCACCATCGGCGCTGGCATCACCGCGGCCGCTGCTCTGGCCTCCACCGCCATCCGGTCGCTTGATGCGATCGCCAGGACTGAACTGATCATTACCCGGGTGAACAATTTCGCGATGCCCCCCCTTGCCATGGTGAAACATCGGTTCGGTAATGTCCTTGCCGGGAATACTGATGCTTTCCCCACTGTCGATATCGGTAACGCTGCGCTTACTGATGGCATCGGACACGGCTTTTTTGATCTGTTGCTTGTAGCGGCGTAAAAAGCGCTGCCGGTTGACAGCACTTTTGTTTTTGCCATTGAGTCGTCGATCAATAAAATGCACCATACTGCCTCCGGTTGCGTTTTTACTGCGATTTACGCACCCGCAGATACCACTCCGACAACAGCCGGACCTGTTTGCGGGTATAACCTTTCTCCATCATACGATTGACAAAGTCGTCGTGTTTCTTTTGATCTTCGGTTGAGGTTTTGGCATTGAACGAAATAACGGGTAGCAACTCTTCGGTGCTGGAGAACATTTTCTTTTCAATGACCGTGCGCAGCTTCTCGTAGCTGGTCCAGACCGGATTTTTACCATTGTTCTTGGCTTTGGCTCTGAGCACAAAGTTGACGATTTCGTTGCGGAAGTCTTTCGGGTTACTGATGCCGGCTGGTTTTTCAATTTTTTCCAGCTCGGCGTTCAGCGATGCCCGGTCGAACAACTGGCCGGTTTCCGGATCGCGGTACTCCTGATCCTGGATCCAGAAGTCGGCATAGATCACATAGCGATCAAAGATGTTCTGCCCGTACTCGGAGTAAGACTCCAGATAGGCGGTTTGAATTTCCTTGCCGATAAACTCGACGTATTTAGGGGTCAAATAGCCTTTCAAGTGCTCCAGCAGTCGTTCTGCCATTTCGGCTGGGAATTGTTCGCGCTCAATTTGCTGTTCCAGCACATAAAATAAATGCACCGGATTAGCCGCAACTTCGGTCGAGTCGAAGTTAAATACCCGCGATAGAATTTTAAAGGCGAAGCGGGTCGACAGGCCGGTCATACCCTCATCGACACCGGCGTAGTCCCGGTATTCCTGATACGATTTGGCTTTAGGATCGGTATCTTTCAGACTTTCGCCATCGTACACCCGCATTTTGGAATAGATACTGGAGTTTTCCGGCTCTTTGAGCCGAGATAGCACCACAAACTGTGCCAGTGAAGACAAGGTGCCTGGTGCGCAAGGGGCTTCACGCAACTCTGAATGGTCGATCAGCTTGTGGTAAATGTTTTGCTCTTCCGATACCCGCAGGCAATAAGGTACTTTGACAATGTACACCCGGTCGAGGAAAGCTTCGTTGTTCTTGTTGTTTTTAAAGGTCTGCCATTCTGACTCATTGCTGTGAGCTAAAATCATGCCATCAAACGGTAGGGCGGCTAAACCTTCGGTGCCATTGTAGTTGCCTTCCTGGGTAGCGGTCAGCAGTGGGTGCAGCACCTTAATAGGTGCTTTGAACATCTCAACAAACTCCATCAGGCCCTGATTAGCCCGGCACAAAGCACCGGAGTAACTGTAAGCATCAGGATCATGCTGCGCAAAGTGTTCCAGTTTGCGAATGTCGACTTTACCAACCAGGGCGGAAATATCCTGATTGTTCTCATCACCCGGCTCAGTTTTAGCGATTGCCACCTGATTCAAAATGGATGGGTGGCGTTTGACCACCCGGAACTGACTGATATCACCATTAAATTCATGCAGCCGCTTACTGGCCCAGGGAGACATAATCGTAGATAAATAGCGCCGCGGGATGCCAAACTCTTCTGCCAGCAGCTGGCCATCTTCATCGGCATCGAACAGGCACAGTGGGTGATCGTACACCGGCGAGCCTTTCAGGTAGTAGATAGGAACTTGCTGCATCAGGTACTTGAGCTTTTCTGCCAGTGAGGATTTACCACCGCCGACCGGCCCCAGCAGATAAAGAATCTGTTTCTTTTCTTCTAACCCTTGCGCCGAATGCTTTAAGTAGGAAACAATTTGCTCGATGGCGTCTTCCATGCCGTAAAAGTCAGCAAACGCAGGGTAGCGACTGATGACCCGGTTTGAAAACAAACGACTGAGTTTGGGATCGTTTGAGGTATCAATCAGTTCCGGCTCACCAATAGCGAGCAACAAGCGTTCAGCAGCACTGGCAAAACAACTTTTATCGTTTTTGCACAGCTGCAGAAACTCCTGAATGCTGTATTCCTCTTCCTTGGTGGCTTCGTATCTGGACTTATAGTGCTCAACAATGCTCATATGCACCTCCGATCAGCTGACGAAAATAGGTACCAGTTACTTTAAGGTTAGACACTAAAAAATAAATTCGCTCAGAATTCATCGCAAAAAGATGGATTTAATCGAGCTCAAATACAGCGCAATGGTGTTGTATTATGTACGGAGGGCAGCGGGATTGGATTAAAAAAGCCCGGTTAAAAACCGGGCTTGAGATGGCTAAGTTGCCTTAGGCTGCAAAATTCTTGCTGGCAAAATCCCAGTTCACCAAGGCCCAGAAAGCATCCAGGTAGGTTGGGCGGGCATTGCGGTAATCGATGTAGTAAGCGTGTTCCCACAAATCAACGGTCAGTACTGGCGTCAGGCCAGCATGAGCCAGTGGGGTATCCGCATTGCTGGTATTGACGATATCCAGGCTGCCATCGGCTTTTTTTACCAGCCAGGTCCAGCTGGAACCGAAATTGTTGACGGCTTTATCGTTGAACGCAGCTTTAAAGTCGGCAAAGGAACCCCACTTCGCCTTGATGGCTGCAGCCAGATCACCGGCAGGCTCACCGCCACCATTTGGGCTTAAACAGTGCCAGTAGAAAGTGTGGTTCCACACCTGAGCGGCATTATTAAACACACCACCTTCAGAGGTGCGAACAATTTCTTCCAGCGATTTACCAGCAAAATCAGTGCCTTCAATCAGTCCATTCAGCTTAACCACATAGGTATTGTGGTGCTTGCCATAGTGGTATTCCAGTGTCTCTTCAGAGATATGCGGCGCAAGCGCATTTTTTGCGTACGGCAAGGCGGGTAATTCGAAAGCCATTTTATTCTCCATTCACGTTGTTAACAGTATCTGCACGGATTAGACTACAATACCTGAGTAAAATACTCAAGTTTTAACCGGTTCCATAAAGCCCCTGAGTGTGCCTGCTAAGGGCGGGCAGAAGCTTTGTTACGACTGTCTACCAAGATTGGGTCAGTAAGCCGAAAAACAAGGGGCAGGTCATGAATTTCAGTCTGGAACAAGGTACAATGTCAGCACCGCCGAATAGATACCGTACAGATACGAGGATATGCTATGGAAACTCTGGATAGAATTAAGCAGCAAATTGCTGAAAACCCAATACTGTTGTACATGAAGGGATCGCCAAAACTGCCCAGTTGTGGGTTTTCAGCTCAGGCATCTCAGGCATTGATCAGCTGCGGTGAGCAGTTTGCTTTTGTGGATATTCTGCAGAACCCGGATATTCGTGCCGAGCTGCCAGCTTATGCCAATTGGCCAACCTTTCCACAGTTGTGGGTAGAAGGCGAGTTGATTGGTGGTTGTGACATTATTCTGGAAATGTTTCAACGTGGTGAGCTGCAGCCGTTGATTAAAGAGACTGCTGCAAAGCACAGCCAGGATCAAGTGGCCGGCGAGTAAAGCGACAGCGTGAGTGCCGTTAGCAATAAAAAAACCGCTGCGGCGGTTTTTTTATGTTGGCTGGTCGCAATGCTCAGCGGCGGATGGCTCGATGTCGCCAGCCAAAGGCCAGCCACCGAGTTGTTGCCACTGATTGACGATATGGCAGAATAATTCGGCCGTGCGCTCAGTATCGTACAAGGCGCTGTGGGCTTCTTTGTTATCAAAATCAATGCCGGCCTGCTTGCAGGCTTTTGACAGCACCGTTTGACCCAGGGCCAATGCTGACAGGCTGGTCGTATCAAAAGAGACAAAAGGGTGGAAGGGGTTGCGCTTTAAGTGAATGCGCTGACAGGCGGCATTAAAGAACCCCTGGTCAAAAGCTGCATTGTGCGCCACGATTACGGAGCGCTGACATCCGGCGGCTTTTTGCGCTTTACGCACTGCTTTGCAAATCTCGGTAATGGCTTCACGCTCAGGTACCGCACCGCGCAATGGTTGATAAGGATCAATGCCATTAAAGGCCAGAGCACTTGGCTCCAGGTTGGCTCCGGCAAAGGGCTCAACATGAAAGTGCAGGGTCTGCATGGGTTGCAGTTTACCATCTTCATTCATCGTTAGCAGGGTGGCCGCTATTTCCAGCAGTGCATCGGTTGTTGCATTAAAGCCGGCAGTTTCAATATCAATCACTACCGGGTAATAACCCCGAAAACGCTGTGCCAGTAAAGAAGTTGTTTGCGCCATGAACCCGCCTGCTATGCTGAAAGTGCTATTATGCCAAAAGATCTGGTATAGATCTCGTGTCGGCACGGTGTTTGCTAGGTTTTTACTCAGAATCTTCATCAAGGATGTCGCTTATGCGGTTTTTGTTGCCAATCCTGCTATTTATGCTGTGTACACAGCTGGCTTTTGCCGGGCAAAGTTATATCCGGCAATATTCTGCCGCCCTGGAGCAATCCGAGTGGCAGCTGCGGCACAATACACCACTGCGCTGTGAAATCAGCCACCCTATCCCTGGTTTTGGCGAAGCGGTCTTTCACAGCGAGGCTGGCAAAGAGGTGAATCTCTGGTTTGAACTCAAAATGCTGCAACAACCGGATGCCTATGCGCTGGCTGAAGTGTTGTCATTGCCACCGCGTTGGCGGCCGGGAGAGCAGCCCCGAGCCATTGCCAGCATGCGTTTGCTGAAACAGTTTGACGGGGACCTGCCGAAAGAGTCTGCCTGGGCCATGCTGCATGAGCTGGAGCGTGGGTATCAGCCCACATTTTACTTCTCTGACTGGTACCGGCCGGACAACAAAGTGGTTGCCAGTTTAAATCCGGTGCAATTTCCAACGGTCTACCGCGATTTCAACCACTGTCTCTCACTGTTACTGCCCTATCGATTTGATGATATTGCTTTTACCGTGTTGAGTTACGAAGTAGGGGGCGATCAACTCACCCGTGAGTCCAGGCGCCGTCTGGCTGCCATTGCCGAGTACCTGAAGCACGACGATGCCATTGAGGTGGTGCAGATACAGGGGCACACCGATACCTACGGCGGTCGCTGGATGAACGAGCAGTTATCGATACGCCGGGCCGAAAAGGTAAAAAGCTTTTTTGTTGAAGCCGGTTTGCCGGAGCATCGTATTGAGGTGGAAGGCTTTGGTCAGCGGCGCAATGTAGCGCCCAACCAACGTGTGCAAGACAGAGCCATCAACCGAAGGGTGGTAGTGCAGATGACCCGGCCTTAGTGCCTAGTCGCTGGCTGGCAGCACCATCATATCGACCTGTCGCCACTGCTGTTGTTCGGAGATGATCACTCGAATTTGTTGCTGTGACTGGTGGTAGTGTAGCTCTAACTGGCCATAGCGCTGCCGTTGCTGAGTTGGCTCACCCAGCTGCTCCCGATAAAACTGTTGCAGCTGCTGCTGACTTTGTTGGCTAAAGTAACTAAGTATGGCTGGCAGTTTGTCGTCCAGCCTTGCAAACTCACGGGCATCCTGCGGTTTTTGCCATTGATCAAAATTAACCGCAGCCTGAACGCCTGCTGTGGCGAATAGTACTACAAAAGACAACGCCAACTTTGCTGGAGATAGTCGCATCGGATTTTCCTTTTGGTTCTTATGGATCGTTATTGTGCCAGGTAGCGCTCATACAAGCGAAGAGCGGCCAGGATTTTATCACCGGTAAAGGGCTTCACAATAAAACTGGCTGCACCATCCGCTATACTTTGTTTCACATTGTCCAGGGTGCTTACGCCGCTTACCATGACGATGAAGCAATCTGGCTTTAATGCTTTAAATTTTTTCAACAGCTCCAGGCCTGACGCATCGGGCAGTTCAATATCCAGAAATACTATGCCCGGCAATTGCAGACTAAACAAGTCCATCGCGGCCGAGGCCTTACCGGCATTATAGAAAGTGAAGTTTCTATGCTGTATCTTGCCGCTTTGGCAAATAGCCATAATGTTGTTGCGCAGCAACTGACGAGTGTAGTCGACATCATCCACCAACAAAATTTTACGCTCAGCCATGCATGACCTCCTGCAGCCGTTGCTGCAAGTGAGCCAGGCGCTCTGCAATAACGGCTTCGGGCTCTTGTTGTAGCAGAGCCAGTTGCAGCTGCTTCGCTTGTTCGCTGATAGCGGGGTAACCAAAGCTGCCGGCCGAGCCTGCCAGTTTATGACTGAGCCGCTGCAGTTCGGCCCAGTTTTGTTGCTGGCAGCAGTGCACAAAATCTTGCTGCAACAAGGGCAGGCTTTGCAAAAATTGTTGCAGCAACTCTGGCGCAATCACCAGCGCAACAGGTGTTTTCGGGTGCTGTTGTTGCAGCAGCTGCTGCAAATCAGCGTCTTGCAAGGGTTTGGTCAGTACACCGGTAAAGCCATCGGCAGTGATGGTATCGGCAGACATCGCGTAAATTGGGCGCTCGTAACCCAGCTGGCGTAACAGTGTCATGGCCTGAATGCCATCACATACTGGCATCTGAATATCCATTAACAGCACATCGTACTCGTAAGTGAGTGCCAGGCTGACAGCCTCTTCACCATTGGAGACGCTGGTGACTTCAGCACCCAGCACTTCGCATTGCATTTGCAGGAGCTGCTGTAAAAATTCATCATCCTCGGCCAGGATCACGCGAATGGTTTTAGTCATTGGGACACTCCCGCCTGCCAACTAAGCTATGTTCTGCTTTCATCCTAAAACCATGTTTCAGATTGAACAAGTGTTATCTTGCGGTAAATAGGCCGCAGGCACAAGTTCCAGACAAGCAGTGGCTTATTCCTGATAACGGCTGGCCGCGACGAGTTGCTGCCAGCTTAAAGGCAGTGGACTTGGCTCCTGCATCAGATCAGATGCTAAGGCTTCCGCCAGCCATGGTGCAAACAACAGCCCCCGGGCACCAAAGCCGGTCAATACCTGGCAGTGTTTATCTGTCAGTTGCCAGCTGCCATAAAGCGGCAAATGATCGGGCACCGTTGCCCGAACGCCTGCTCTGGACTCAATGATACGGACGGAGCTCATCCAGGCAGGTTGCTGCAAGCTGTGTTGCACCAGAGCCAGATTGGCTTCATCATCACTCGCCAGCCATTCATCACTGCTGCGACTTCGATCGAAGGTAGCGCCAATGGCTTGCAGTCCCTGCCAGGCTGGTGTGATATAGCCCTTATGGCAAAGCACTGTTTTCAATGCTGCCAGTGGCCCGGCCTGGACATAACTGACCTGGCCACGAATACCACGTAGTGGCAATGGGTTTTCGTGAAGTAACTCATTGCTTTGATGACCAAGCGCCAACACCACCGTTTTTGTATCCAGGGGGGGGTGTTTGCTGCTGTGCAATCGCCAACCATCGGATAGGACCTCCAGTTGCTTGATGGGCCAGTGATACTGGATGATCATGTTTGGCTGAGTTGCCAAATAACTGGCCGCGGTACGGCAAAACTGCTGTGGGCTGAGCCAGCCGGCACTTGGATACCAGATAGCATCGAAGGGCAGGGCTAAGCCGGCCTTTTCGCTGGCGTGTTTGGCTGAAAGGCGTTGCACTAAATCTGCAGGCCAACAAGCCGACATTTTGCTTAGGCGCTTTTGCAACTGAGTGGTGCAAGCCTGATGCATTACACCGCACCACTCCAGTGGAAACTCAAACTTCTGCTTGCTCAGCGAGAAAAACTGTCGGGCAAAGTCAAAGCAACTGGCCTGGATCAGGCTGGCGCTGCTCATCTCAGCATGCAAGTTTGGATACAGTGCCCCCTGGCGGTTTTTAGAGGCACCTTGCCCCAGCTCGGCGTCAGCGCACAGCAGCCGGACTTTCGCGCCTTTTTGAAGCAACACAAGGCTCAGGCAGACAGCGGCGATGCCTCCCCCAATAATAGTGACTTCGTCTGCTGGCTGCTGTAGTAACTGATCGGTCTGTTGTGTTGCGTGTGCTTTGGTGTAGACAGCGGTCAGCATTTCACGTTTACGGCCAAACCCTTTGACCTTACTCACCGTAAAACCTGCTTCCAATAAACCACGCTTCACCACACCGGCAGCAGTAAAGGTAGCGACTGTGGTGCCTGCCCGGCTGTGCCTGGCCAGTTGCGCAAACAGGGCTGGTTGCCACATATCCGGGTTTTTACTGGGAGCAAAACCATCCAGAAACCAGGCATCGACCGCAACCGAGGGGTTTCGCTCAGGTAAGGTATCCAGTACGTCGCCCAGCCATAGATCCAGTATCACAGCACCCTGGTCAAAGACCAACCGGTGACAGCCTGGCGTTGCCAGCGGATACTGCGCCAATAGTTGCTGCGCCAACGCAGTAAACTCAGATACAGCAGCCAGAGCTTTGCTTAAGTCCGCACGGCTGAGTGGGAATTTTTCAAAGCTGGTGAAATAAAGCCGCTGGCAGTTTGCTGTCGGGTGTTGCTGACGATGCTGGCGAAAGCGCAGCCAGGCCAACAGGAAGTTACTGCCTGTGCCAAAGCCGGTCTCGGCAATATGAAAAAAAGCAGCCGGGTGATGCTGCCAGCGCTGCGGCAAATCGTTGTGTTTTAAAAACACATAGTCGGTTTCGGCCAGCCCCCCCTCATTGGAAAAATAAACATCATCAAAGCGCTCAGCAACAGGGGTACCTTGTTCATTAAAATGAATGTGAGCATGTTGGACAATTTTTATCATACTTCTGGCATCATCCCTCTGGTATCAGACCCCCGGCCGCATAACCTGACAAAATGGACTTGTAGTTTTGCTAGCAAGACGACAAAATAGCGGTCAGTGTACAGGTGTTCGCTGAAAGCGGACCACTTGACCGGCAAAAATTCGTAAAATAGCCAGCAATTATAGTGCAATCAGGGTCGGTACTGCGAGTACCGAGACAGGAGTAAACCATGAAAAGAGCCGTTATTACCGGCATGGGCATTGTGTCCAGCATTGGCAACAATCAGCAAGAAGTGCTGGAATCGCTGCAGGCTGGGCGTTCGGGCATTACATTTTCGCAGGAGTTCGCCGATCTGGGCCTACGCTCACAAGTCTGGGGCAACCTGAAAATCGACCCATCCAGTCTGATTGATCGTAAAGCCATGCGCTTTATGGCCGATGCCTCTGCTTATGCGTATATTGCCATGCAAGAAGCCATGGCGGATGCAGGTTTCACTGCCGAGCAGATTTCACATCCCCGTATCGGCCTGGTTGCCGGCTCCGGTGGCGCCTCCTCGAAAACGCAGGTGGAAGCGGCCGATATTCTGCGTGAAAAAGGGGTGAAGCGGGTTGGCCCTTATGCAGTGCCTAAAACCATGTCCAGCACTTGTTCGGCTTGTTTGGCCACACCTTTTAAAATCAAAGGGGTCAATTACTCCATCAGTTCTGCCTGCGCTACCAGTGCCCATTGCATCGGTCATGCGGTTGAGTTGATTCAGCTGGGTAAGCAGGATGTGGTATTTGCCGGTGGCGGTGAAGAGCTGCACTGGACCCTGGCGATGGAATTCGATGCGATGGGTGCCTTATCGACCAAATACAATGAAACGCCGGAAAAAGCATCCCGCACCTACGATGCCAATCGTGATGGCTTTGTGATCAGCGGTGGCGGCGGTATGGTGGTGGTAGAGGAACTGGAGCATGCCCTGGCACGTGGCGCCAATATCATTGCTGAAGTGGTGGGCTACGGTGCTACCTCGGATGGCTTTGATATGGTAGCACCCAGTGGAGAAGGTGCCGTACGTTGCATGCAGATGGCGATGCAGCAGTTGGATGGCCCGGTCGATTATGTCAACACCCACGGCACCAGTACGCCGGTTGGTGATGTGAAAGAACTGGCAGCGATTCAGGAAGTCTTTGCTGGTCAATCACCGGCGATCAGTGCCACTAAAGCCATGACTGGACATTCGCTGGGAGCGGCCGGGGTGCATGAGGCTATCTATTCATTGTTGATGCTAAAACACCAGTTCGTGGCACCTTCCATTAATATTGATCAACTGGATGAAGCGGCGGCTGGTTTAAATATTGTCACTGAAATGACCAAACGTGAACTGAATAGCGTGATGTCTAACAGCTTCGGCTTCGGTGGTACCAATGCAACGCTGGTGATGAAACGCTACCAGGGGTAGAATGGCCGCTGGTGATCCTTGATAAAACCACCGCTGGCCGGTGGTTTTTTTATGCGACTACAGGAGCTTGCCCGGATGATTATTTATGCTGACGACTACATGCCCTATGCCAGGCAATTCTTTGCCGGTTTTGGTGAGGTTCGGCCATTTGCGGGTCGTCAACTGCAACCAGAACAATTGCAGGATGCCGATGTGCTGCTGGTGCGCTCCATCACGCAGGTCACTCCGGCTTTATTGGCAGAGGCCAAACAGTTGCGCTTTGTCGGTACCGCGACGATTGGTACGGATCATGTGGATCAATCTTATCTGGCCGAACGCGGCATTGCCTTTAGCAGTGCACCCGGCTGCAATGCCCGGGCAGTGGTGGAATACATTGTAAGCAGTTTATTTTGCCTGGCAGAGCGTTATCAGTGGTCATTGGCAGAGCAAGTTATTGGTATTGTAGGGGTTGGGAATATTGGCCAGCCGCTGACTGATGTCCTGCAACTGCTGGGGTGTAAGGTGTTGCTGTGTGATCCGCTTCGGGCGCAGAACGAGCCCGATTTTCCTCACCAGCCTTTGGATGCATTGTTTGCCCAGGCGGATGTACTGAGTTTTCATGTGCCACATACCAGGCAGGGGCTGCACCCAACCCACCACCTGATCAATGCTGATGCATTAGCGCAGTTAAAACCCAGCTGCGCTTTATTGAATGCCTGCCGTGGGCCGGTATTTGATAATCAGGCACTGCTGGCCGAAGCGCAAAACGGTCGGCAACGGCCGCTGGTGCTGGATGTCTGGGAGCAGGAGCCGGCTATTTTATTGCCACTCCTTCCTTATCTGGACATCGCCACAGCGCATATTGCTGGTCACAGCATTGAAGGCAAAGCCAGAGGCACCGAGCAGCTGTATCAACAACTGTGTCAGCTGCTGCAAATGCCAGTGACGCATCGTTTGAGTGACTTTTGCCCCTTGCCTGCAATCAGTGCGGTACAAATAACTGAAAATTTTGGGCTTCCAGATGTCCAAAATCTATTCAGATTGGTATATGATGTGCGACGTGATGATGCCTTATTGCGTCATCATATTCATCAGCAAGGGTTTGACTGGCTTCGTAAACACTATCCGGCCCGGCGAGAGTGCAGCAGCATCGCGCTGCATGGCACCAAGGTGCCCGATTGGCTGTATCAAATTGGCTTTAGGCAAGCGTAACAAGAGGAACAGATATTATGGCTCAGCAGTACAATGTTGCCGTGCTGGGTGCGACCGGCCTGGTTGGTCAGCATCTCATCGAACTACTGGAACAGCGTGATTTTCCGGTCAATCAGTTATTCCCTTTGGCCAGCAGCCGCTCTGCCGGCAGCAAAGTCAATTTTCGTGGCAAAAAAGTGACTGTACTGGATGTAGAGCAATTCGACTGGACTCAGGCACAAATTGGCTTATTTTCCGCAGGCGGCAGTGTGTCAGCAATTTATGCACCTAAAGCGGCTGATGCTGGCTGTGTGGTGATCGACAATACCTCGCATTACCGCTATGAAGCCGATATTCCCTTGGTGGTGCCTGAAGTCAATGCTGCCGCCCTGGCTGATTTTCGCAATCGCAACATCATTGCCAACCCGAACTGCTCCACCATCCAGATGCTGGTTGCCTTAAAGCCGATTTATGATGCGGTTGGGATAAGTCGCATCAATGTAGCAACCTATCAGTCGGTCAGTGGCGCAGGCCAGGAAGCGGTTGAAGCCTTAGCGCATGAGACGGCGCAATTAATGAATGGTCGCCCGATTGAAGAAAAAGGCCAGTTCAGCCGGCAGATTGCGTTTAATGTGATCCCACAGATAGATGTGTTCCTGGATAATGACTACACCAAAGAAGAAATGAAAATGCATTGGGAAACCCAGAAAATTTTTGGGGATGACACTATTGCTGTCAATGCCACGGCGGTGCGGGTGCCGGCCTTTTATGGCCATGCCGAAGCCGTTCATATCGAAACCCGTCAGCCACTGGATGCGGACCAAGCCAAAGCGCTGCTGG
>ERZ869909.875-NODE-875-length-28742-cov-4.801395_pt1 | contig 28742 bp, 28 predicted proteins | sample MGYA00520892_ERZ869909 | MGnify/ENA primary metagenome ERZ869909 (study PRJEB32215, sample SAMEA104723947) | bioreactor metagenome | biome: bioreactor; feature: anaerobic bioreactor; material: water | place: China | collected 2015-03-12 ...
GGCCGGCGCGGCGGCAGGAGCCGCCTCGGCGCCGGCTTCCGGGCCGGTGCGGCTGGACAGGCCCAGCCGGTGAACCTTGCCGATCACCGCATTGCGGGTGACCGATCCCAGCTCCTTGGCGATCTGCGAGGCGGATTTCCCCTCTGCCCACATCTTCTTGAGCAATTCCACCCGCTCGTCTGTCCAGGACATGCACTCGGCTCCGCTTCGCTGCTTGGGCAGGTGCCAGCCACCCGCCGCGAAATCATCTGATGCCCCCTATTCTATCGGGGACGCGTTGAGATACAAGCAAGGCGCGCCGATGGCAATGGCCCGCGAGGGGCCAGCCGGGGCCGGCAGCCACAAGGTAGCCACAAGGCTGCCACATGGCAGCGGCGGCGCCGAGGGTGGAAAGGACGAACAGGCATGCAACAGCAGGGCGAGCGGGCGATGATCGGGCATCAGAACATGGGCGAGCGCCGCTTCGGGCGCGTCAACTGGCTGGGGTTGCAGACCCTGGCCCTGCGCGAGACGCGGCGTTTTCTGGCCGTCTGGTCGCAGACGCTGGCCGCGCCGCTGGTCACCGCCGGGCTGTTCCTGGCCATCTTCACCCTGGCCATCGGCCCGTCGCGCGGCGAAGTGATGGGGGTGGCTTTCATCGCCTTTCTGGCCCCGGGCATCCTGATGATGACGGTGATTCAGAACGCCTTCGCCAATACCTCGTCCTCGATCGTCATCTCGAAGGTGCAGGGCAATATCGTCGATACGCTGATGCCGCCGCTGTCGCCGGGCGAGCTGGTGGCGGGCTTTCTCGCCGGCGGCGCAGCGCGCGGGCTGATGGTGGCCGTGGTCATCGCGCTGGCGCTCTGGGCGCTTCTGGGCATGGTGCCGTCCAACCCGCTTTGGCTGTTCATGGTGACGCTGCTGGGTGCCTGCATGCTGGGCGCCATGGGCATCGTGGCCGGTATCCTGTCGAACAAGTTCGACCAGATCGCCGCCATCACCAATTTCATCGTCACGCCGCTGTCGTTTCTGTCCGGCACGTTCTACACGCTCGAAACCCTGCCCGGCTGGATGCAGACGGCCAGCCATCTCAACCCGGTGTTCTATCTGATCGACGGCGCGCGCTATGGCTATCTGGGGCGCTCCGACAGCGACCCGCTGCTGGGGCTGGCGGTGATCGGTGTCACCACGCTGGGGCTTTGCGCGCTGGCCTGGTGGTGGTTCCGCACCGGCTACCGGCTCAAGCCCTGAGGCCTTTCCCGCTTGGCGAAAGCCCGCCCAATCAAGCAAGTGTGACAAGTGGTAGCAGCCGCGCCGCGGTGCCGCATCTTGCGCTCAAGGCGCCGCTCGGGCATGGTGCGCCGGCTGGGGCCTGCCCCGGCCAAGCAGATCCGAGGAAGCCATGAACGCCAAGTTTACCCTCAATGCCCTTGCCTCCGCAGCCTTCGGGCTGACGGGTTCTGCCGCCTTTGCGGGTGATCCCGCCGCCGGTGAAGGCCAGTGGCGCCAGTGCCGCAGCTGCCATATGATCGTCTCGCCGGGCGGTGAAACGATCCAGAACGGCGGGCGCGTCGGCCCCAATCTTTACGGCGTGGCCGGGCGTCAGGCCGGTGCCGTCGATGGTTTCCGCTACAGCGCCGAGCTGGCCGGTGCCGGCGCCGCCGGGCTGACCTGGACCGAGGCCAATTTCGTCGCCTATGTCGAGGACCCCACCGGCTTCATCCGCAGCCATACCGGCAATGCCTCGGCCCGTTCGCCGATGAATTTCCAGATGCGTTCGGGCGCCGCCGACATGTATGCCTATCTGGCCCAGTTCCGCTGAACAGACCGCCAGATCCCCTGCGTCAGATCCCTTGCAAGGCCCTGCTCCGGCGGGGCTTTTTGCTTTTCGGGCCCCGGGCGCTGCCCCTAGCGAGCCGGGTCGCGCAGCGTGAGATGGCGAAACGCCGCCATGCGCGCGAAACGCCGCGTCAGCGCCTTGCGGCGCGCGGGGGGCAGCGCAGCCTCGGGCGCCATCAGCACGATCTCGGCGCCGTAATCATCGGCCAGCATCACGCCGGCGCCTTCGGGCAGCAGCTCTTGCGGAAAATCCACCGGCACCGCCCAGAAGAAGCGGTCGCACCATTCCAGATAGCCCTGCCATTTGCGGTCAGCGACAAAATCGGCGCGCGAGGATTTCACCTCGATCACCCAGATCTCGCCACCCGGGCCCAGCGCCATGACATCGGTGCGCAGGCCCGGCGCCGGCACCACCTCTTCGAGCGGGGCGAAATCCATCCGCCGCAGCAGCCGGCAAACGCCGCGCGCCAGCCGCTGACCGGGGGCCAGCATGCCGGGCGAGGTATCGGGTGGCGGCGCGGGATGGTCCATCGGGCAGATATGGCGCGCGGAGGCGGCGCTGTCCAGCCGGGGCTCAGCGCCGCTGCCGCCGCGCGGCCTCCCACCAGCCGCGCCAGCGCGCGCAAAGCGCCCCAGGCCGGTCCACGAACAGCCGCTCGCCTTCCATGAGCGCGCGACGTGCAAGCTTGCGCCGCCGCGCCCGCGCGCGGGCCAGCAGCCGTTCGACGGCCGGGGCGCCCAGCCCATGCTCGGCGCTTTCCAGAAAGCCGATCAGCCCGTCCAGATCGTTGTGATCGCCCAGCAATTCGCCCAGCGCCTCGGCAGCCTCCAGATGCGGCGCCATCATCTCGGGCCAGATCGGTTGCAGAAGCCGCGCGTGATAGCCGTGATGTTTCACCACCTTGCGCCATTCGTGGAAGGGCTCGGCCGGTTCGTCGCGCCCATAGGCCCGGCGCGCCGCCTTCAGCCCCCGCCGGCATTCGCGCCAGCTGGTCGCCAGCCCCGGCTCCAGCGCATCGAAACCCTTGGCCTTGAGCCGCCAATCGGCGAGCTGATCCTGCAACGGCTCCAGCGAGGCGCGCAGCCCGGCGGCGGCATGGGCCAGGTTTTCGGGCGCGCGCAGCTCGGCGATCCGGGCGGCCAGCAGCTCATGCAGCGCGACGCTGTCGGGCGCGTTCCCGCCCCGCCCCTCCAGCGAGGCGAGCGTGGCCAGCATGACCTCGTGATCGCGCAGCGGCGCCAGCAGCCGGGCGGCATCGCGCAGGGCCAGATTGGCCGGGCCGAACTGCCCCAGACGCGGCTTGACCAGCCGCAGGAGGCCGCGCAGTTTCTTGGTGGCCTTGCGCAGTGCATGGACCTCGGCGGCACCGATCTGCGGGCCGCCCTCCTGTGGGGCCGCCAGCGCCTTGGGCGTTTGCAAGGCATTGGCCAGCACCTCGCCGGCAATGCGACGCAACTGCGCCTGGACCGAGGGGCCTGCCGGGTCGAAACTGTAGCTCATGGCGCCTCCAGGATACGCCGTTGCTGCCGCATGCCGCGCCAGATTGACACGGAATCCGGGCAGGTTTTGTGACAGTTTCATGAAACCTGCATCAAACTGTCAGAAGGGCCGCCGGCGCGGCCCCACCTGCCCCCTTGATCCGACTGCCGGGCGCGCCTAGATTGACAGGTGGCGGGTGCTGCTCTTCGCGTGCGAGGCCCTTTTCCAGTGGCCGATAAGCATTTCCGAGGGGGCTGGCTCTGCCAGGGTCCTGGCCCTGGTATCTGGCGCCCACCTGATTCGTCAGGCTCTCGGGAAAATCCAGCCTTTCACGGCTGCTGCGGGCCCGCCACTTTCACACCAATCGCCTGCATCCGGGCCGGCGGCGCCAGACCTTCGGGGGCCCGGCGGCCGCCCTGGTCATCGCCACCTTCCGGCGCGGCCATACGCATGATGCTGATGCCGAACTGCACCCCGGCAAACACCAGCCCGTTGAAGAAGAACAGCAGGAACACCGCCATCCAGCCGCCCTGCGTGGCCATGACCAGACTGCGCAGCCGTGCCACATCGAGGCCCAGCAGCAGGCCCACGAACACCGCGGCCAGCGCAAAACCGATGGCCACCTGACGCATATAGAGCCGCACCAGCGGCGGCAGGTTGCGCAGGCTCATGGCCCCGCCTCCCGATTGGTTGATCAGAGCGCCATCTTACCCGATCCGGCGCCCGCACGGCAGCCGGCAAATCGCCGCAGGCTGGCCTCAGAACGCTGCAACTTGGCCTAGAAAGCCTCTGGCCGCGCCTCGCGCGCCATGTGATCGAGCACGGCATTGACGAATTTCGCCTCGCGCCCCTCGGGGAAGAACGCCTGCGCAATCTGCACGAATTCGGTGATCACCACCCGTGGCGGGGTGTCCGAGCGCGCCATCTCGGCTCCGGCGGCGCGAAACAGCGCCCGCAGCGTCGGATCGATGCGCGCGATGGGCCATTTGGCGACCAGCGCGCGGTCGGTCAACTGGTCGATCGCCGCCTGATGATCGACCGCCAGATCGACCAGCCGGGCAAAGAGTGCGCGGTCCGCCTCGACCCAGGCCTCGCCCTCGGCCTCGATACCGATGCGGTGGTTCTCGAATTCATGGCGCACCTGTTCGACGGTCTGGCCGCTCTTTTCCATCTGAAAAAGCGCCTGAACGGCATAGAACCGAGCGGCCGAGCGCAGCGCGCGCTTGTCGGCGGCGTTCATGCCCGCCCCCCCTTGTCGCTGTCGGCGCGGGCCAGCAGGATCTCGTCAGGCGCGCGGAAACCGACCTCGCGCTTGCGTCCGCCCCAGCGCCGGCCCAGCGCCACCAGATGCAGCGCCGCTGCCGCCGCGCCGCCGCCCTTGTCCTGATCGGCGGGGGCTGCGCGCACCGCCGCTTGGGCGTGGTTTTCAACCGTCAGGATGCCATTGCCGATACAAGCCCCCTGCAAGCCCAGCAGCGTCAGCGCGCGCGAGCTGTCATTGCAGACGGTCTCGTAATGCGTGGTCTCGCCGCGGATCACGCAGCCCAGCGCCACGAAAGCATCGAAATCGGCCATGCGGAAGGCCTGGCCGATGGCGGTGGGCACTTCCAGCGCGCCGGGCACCTCGATCAGCTCATGCGTGGCGCCGGCGGCATCGAGCACCGCGCGCGCACCGGTGATCATGTCATCGGCGATATCGCGGTAATAGGGTGCCACGACGATCAAGACCTTCACGGGCTTGTCGAAGCTGGGCAGCGGCAGGGTGTAGTGGCTGGCACCGGCCATGGCTCACTCCTTGGGAATGGGGCGGGTGCCCGCGATGTTGAGCCCATAGGCTTCGAGCCCGACAACCTTGGGCAGCGGCGAATTGGTCACCAGTTCCAGCTGATGCAGGCCCAGCGCGGCGAGGATCTGCGCCCCCAGCCCGTATTGGCGCAGCGTCTGGGGCGAATGCCCCTCGCCGCTGATCAGCTTCATCGAGGTATCGCGCAGCAGCACCACCACGCCGCGCCCCTCGGCGGCGATGACGCGCATGGCGCCGCGCAGGTCATTGGCATGATCGACGCCGATGCCCAGCACATCCTCCAGCGGGTTGAGCGCATGCACCCGCACCAGCACCGGCTCGGGCGTGGTGATGTCGCCCTTGCTGAGCACCACATGCTCCGAGCCATGGGTCTGGTCGGTATAGACCCGCATCTGCCATTCGCCGCCATGCGCCGAGGTCACGCTGCGCGCCTCGGTCTCGCGCACCAGATTGTCATGGCGGCGGCGATAGGCGATCAGATCGGCGATGGTGCCGATCTTCAGCCCGTGCTTCTGTGCGAAGGCCACCAGATCGGGCAGGCGGGCCATATCGCCGTCATCCTTCATGATCTCGCAGATCACGCCCGAGGCATTCAGCCCCGCCAGCCGCGAAATATCCACTGCCGCCTCGGTATGGCCGGCGCGCACCAGCACCCCGCCCTCACGCGCACGCAGCGGGAAGATATGGCCCGGCGTGGCGATATCGGCGCCGGTCTTCATGGGGTCGATGGCCACCGCCACGGTGCGGGCGCGGTCATAGGCGGAAATGCCGGTGGTCACCCCCTCGCGCGCCTCGATGGAGACGGTGAAGGCGGTTTCATGCCGGCTGGCATTGTTGGTCGACATCAGCGGCAGGCCCAGCGCGTCGATGCGCGAACCGGGCAACGACAGGCAGATCAGCCCGCGCCCATGGGTGGCCATGAAATTGATCGCCTCGGGCGTGCACATCTGCGCCGGGATCACCAGATCGCCCTCGTTCTCGCGGTCCTCGTGATCGACCAGAATGAACATCCGGCCATTGCGTGCCTCGTCGATGATCTCTTCGATCGACGAGATCGCATCGCGCCAGTTTTCCTCGACCGGGCCGGGGGTCTCGAAGCTCATGGGAATCCCTTTCCTGCGTTCACGCCCAGATAGCGCAAGGCCGGGGCGGGATAAAGGCCCGCATTCTGCGCGCGAATGCACAGCCAGGGCGCGCGGGGCGCGAGGCTGAGCCCAATAATTCAGCACCGTCGGGCGCCGTCGCCCGAAAAATGGGCAAAACATACCGCCAGCGCCAGGCTGCCGGGGAGCCGCCTTTTCATTTGCACCGCGTTCGAGATGCACTAACATCACGGCTATGCAGGTGTTTTCATGAGCGAGTTCTTCAACGAAATGTTCGAGGCCGGCGCCGTCAGACCGGCCTATGCGCGGCTACAGGACTGGCTGGCAACCATGCCGCAGGAGCTGCGCAGCCTCAAACAGGCCGAGGCCGAGGCGCTGTTTCGCCGCATCGGCATCACTTTCGCGGTCTATGGCGAGGGCGGCGATCCTGACCGGTTGATCCCCTTCGACATGTTCCCGCGGGTCTTCTCGGGGCTGGAATGGCATCGGCTGGAACGCGGCATCAAGCAGCGCGCCCGGGCGCTCAATGCCTTTCTGGCCGATGTCTATGGCCGCGGCGAGATCATCCGCGCCGGGCGCATCCCCGCGCGGCTGGTCTATGGCAACGAGGCCTATGAGCGCGCGGTGGCCGGCTTCCTGCCGCCCAAGGGGGTGTTCAGCCATATCGTCGGTGTCGATCTGGTGCGCACCGGGCCGGACCAGTTCTATGTGCTCGAAGACAACTGCCGCACGCCCTCGGGGGTCAGCTACATGCTGGAAAACCGCGAGATCATGATGCGCATGTTCCCCGAGCTGTTCCGCGAGAACCGCATCGAGCCGGTCGAGAATTACCCCGCGCTGCTGCGTCGCACCCTGGCCAGCGTGGCGCCGCGCAAATGCGAGGGCGAGCCTTGCGTGGTGATCCTGACGCCGGGGCATTTCAACTCGGCCTATTACGAGCACAGCTTCCTCGCCGATCTGATGGGCGTCGAGCTGGTGGAAGGGCAGGACCTGTTCGTCGAGGGCGAATTTGTCTGGATGCGCACCACCGAGGGCCCGCGCCGGGTCGATGTGATCTATCGCCGCATCGACGACGCTTTCATCGATCCGCTGTGCTTCCGGCCCGACAGCATGCTCGGCGTGGCCGGTCTGATGGATGTCTATCGCTCGGGCGGGGTCAGCATCGCCTCGGCGCCCGGGGCCGGGGTGGCCGATGACAAGGCGGTCTATACCTTCGTGCCGGAAATGGTGCGCTTCTATCTGGGCGAGGAGCCGATCCTGGAAAACGTGCCGACCTGGCAATGCGCCCGCCCCGATGACCTGAAATATGTGCTGGAGCAACTGGGCGAACTGGTGGTCAAGGAGGTGCATGGCTCGGGCGGGTACGGCATGCTGGTGGGGCCGAAATCGACCGCTGAGCAGATCGAGAACTTCCGCGCCCGGGTGCTGGCCGATCCGCATAACTACATCGCCCAGCCGACGCTGGCGCTGTCCACCGTGCCAACCTTCGTCGAGGAAGGCATCGCGCCGCGCCATGTCGACCTGCGGCCCTATTGCCTCGTGGGCGAGCGTATCGAGCTGGTGCCCGGCGGGCTGACACGGGTTGCGCTGCGCGACGGCTCGCTGGTGGTCAATTCCAGCCAGGGCGGCGGCGTCAAGGATACCTGGGTGCTGGCGCAATGACAAAGCCCGCGAAACAGCCTGCCCGCCGCATCCGCCCCCTGCCCCGCCGCCGTTCGGAGGGCCGCCCATGCTGAGCCGCACTGCCGACAACCTCTATTGGCTGGCACGCTCGATGGAACGCGCCGAAACCGCTGCCCGGCTGCTGGAAGTGGGTGGGCGCATCGCGCTTCTGCCCAGCGCCGGGCAGGGCAACCGCACCGAATGGGACGCGCTTTTGATGGCCGCCGGCACCAGCGATGCCTTCGCGCAGAAATACGGCGAGGCGGTGCAGCGCAATATCGAGAGCCATCTGTTCTTCGACCGCGACAACCCGTCCTCTGTGGCCAGTTGCCTGACCCAGGCGCGCGAGAACGGGCGCATCGTGCGCACCGCGCTGACCACCCAGGTCTGGGATGCGCTCAACACCGCCTTTCAGGAACTCGGCCAGCTGGAGCGCACCCCGCGCAGCGAACTCACCCTGTCGCGGCTGACCGACTGGACGATGCGCGCCACCGCGCTGGTCAAAGGCGCCATCGACGCCACACAGCTGCGCAATGACGGCTATGATTTCCTCAATATCGGCTATCACCTCGAACGCGCCGACAATACCGCCCGGCTCCTGGATGTGAAATATTACGTGCTGCTGCCGCGCATCGATTTCGTGGGCTCGGGGCTGGACAATTACCAATGGACCACGCTGTTGCGGGCGCTTTCGGTGCACCGGGCGTTCCACTGGGCTTACGGCGGCGATGTCACCGCCGCCAAGATCGCCGATTTCCTGATCCTCAACCGGCAGTGCCCGCGTGCGCTGATCACCTGTGTCGAGGGGCTGAACCATCATCTGGATCGGCTGGCGCGCGGCTATGGCCGCAGCACCGATGCCCAGAGCGCGGCGCGGCGCATGCTGGGCGAACTGGCCGAAACCGATGTCGAGGCGATCTTCGACGAGGGGCTGCACGAGTTTCTGACCCGCTTCATCCGCGAGGTCTCGGCGCTGGGCATGCAGGTCAGCGACTGCTATCTGAGCGGGGATGTGCGATGAGGCTGAGCGTCTATCACCAGAGCATCTATCGCTATGACCAGCCGGCGCGCAGCGTGGTGCAGAGCCACCGGCTGACGCCATCGCGCTTTCAGGGGCAGCGGGTGATCGACTGGTCGGTGGAGGTATCCGACGGCATCAAGGGCGGCGGCTTCCGCGATGGCGCCGGCGACTGGGTGCAAGGCTGGAGCGTGCCCGGGCCGGTCAGCGAGATCACCGTGACGGTGCGCGGCACGGTCGAGACCAGCGATCTGGCCGGGGTGTTGCAGGGCCACCGCGAAAGCGCCCCGCCGCTGGCCTGGCTGCGCGATACCCTGCCCACCCGCGCCGATACCGCGCTCAGTGATCTGGCGCAATCGGTGCAGGGCGCCGACGGGCTGTCGCTGGCCCATGCGCTGGCCGGCGCGGTGGCCGATGCCATCGCCTATCGCCCCGGCGTCACCCATGCCCATACCACCGCCGCCGAGGCTCTGGCGCTGGGCGAAGGCGTCTGTCAGGACCATGCCCATGCGCTGATCGCCTTGGCGCGGCTGCGCGACATGCCGGCGCGCTATGTCTCGGGCTATCTGCAGGCCGATGCCGATGGCGCGGCGCATGAGGCCGCCCATGCCTGGGCCGAGATCTTCATCGAGGGGCTGGGCTGGGTCGGCTTCGATCCGGCCAACCGCTGCTGCCCGGATGCGCGTTATATCCGGCTGGGTTCCGGGCTCGATGCGCGCGAGGCGGCACCGATCCGCGGCATCGCGCGCGGCAATGGCGCCGAGGCACTGGATGTGCAGGTTGCAGTGGATGCGCAGCAGCAATAGATTGAGCGCTGAAAACGCGCCGCGAGTCCTTTCATGACCTACTGTGTCGGCCTGCTCCTGAACGCAGGTATCGTGCTTCTGTCGGATACCCGCACCAATGCCGGGCTCGACAACATCGCCACCTATCGCAAGATGTTCCTCTTCGAGGAGCCGGGCGAGCGGGTCATCGCCATTCTGACCGCCGGCAGCCTGTCGGTGACGCAGACCACCATCGCCCGGCTGCGCGAGGCGATCGATACCGGCGATGATGGCAGCGGCGAGGGTAGCGGGTCGATCATGCATGCCCATACCATGTTGCAGGTGGCGCAGATCGTCGGCAATACGCTGGCCGCGGTGCGCGCCGATATCGACGAGAAACTCGCCGCCATGCATCAGGGCGCCACGGCCAGCATGATCGTTGCCGGGCAGCGGCGCGGCGGCGAGATGCGGCTGTTTCTGGTCTATCCCGAAGGCAATTTCATCGAAGCGACCGAGGAAACGCCCTTCCTGCAGATCGGCGAGCACAAATACGGCAAGCCGATCCTTGACCGGGTGGTGCGCCCCGATACCTCGCTGGCCGATGCCCAGAAGGCGGTGCTGCTGTCGATGGATTCCACCCTGCGCTCCAATCTCTCGGTTGGCATGCCGCTCGATCTGTGCGTGATCGAGCGCGACGCCTGCAAAGTGGCGCTGCACCGGCGTATCGAGGCCGGCGACCCGACCTTCAGCGCCATGTCGCAAGCCTGGTCGAACGCGCTGCGCGACGCGTTCCAGACCATCGGCAACTGAAGCGGGCTGGTCGCGTGCCGGTTGCCTGCGGGGGCCTGCCGGGCTACCCCTTGGGGCAGCCAGCGCAATTCCGGAGGCCCGATGCCCGCCCTGCCCGTCCATCCCGCCCGCCTGCTCGACGATCTTGACCAGCTGCGCGGCTTTGGCCGGCATGGCAGCGGCGTGGCGCGCATGGCTTTCTCGGCCGCCGATATTGCTGCACGACAATGGCTGGCGCAGCGCATCGAGGCCGCAGGGCTGCGTGCGGTTGCTGATCCCTGCGGCAATCTGTTCGGCCTGCCACCCGGTGATGGCCCCTGCCTGCTGGTCGGCTCGCATAGCGACACCCAGCCGCTGGGTGGCTGGCTCGATGGTGCCTATGGGGTGATCTGCGGCTTGGAACTGGCCCGCGCCGCCGCACAATCCGGCGGGCCACGCATCGCCGTGGTCAATTTCCAGGAAGAAGAGGGGCGCTTTGGCGGGCTGGCCGGCAGCGCCGTCTGGGCCGGGCAGATGTCGCTGGCCGAGGCCGATGCCCAGCGCGATGCCGATGGCATCAGTTTCGGCGAGGCGCGCCACGCCGCCGCCGGCATCGCCGCAGCGGGCACCCCCCGGCCCGAAGAGTTCATCGCCTTCATCGAGCCGCATATCGAACAGGGGCCGGTGCTGGACCGGACCGGCGAGTGCATCGGCATCGTCGAGGCGATTGTCGGCGTGCGCTCCTGGACCTTCGGCTTCACCGGCGAGGCCAATCACGCCGGCACCACGCCGATGCCGATGCGGCGTGACGCGGTGCAGGCACTGGGGCAGTTCATCCATGAGCTGAACGCGGTTTTCGCGCCGCTGGTCACGCTGCAGACCGTCTGGACACTGGGCCGGCTGACGGTGCAGCCCAATGCGCCCTCGGTGGTGCCCGGCGCGGCCACGGTAAGCGTGCAGATGCGTGATGCCGAACCGGCGCGGCTGGAGGCGATGAAAGCCGCCGCACTGGCGCTGGCGCAGCGCATCGCAAACGCGCGCGGGCTGGCGCTCGATGCCGCGCCGGGGCTGGCGCTGGAGCCGGTGCCGATGGATGGCGGGCTGGCCGGGGCGCTGGCGCAAGCGGCGCAGATCCATGCCCCGGGGCGCTGGCGGCGCATGCCTTCGGGCGCGCTGCATGATGCCTCGAATGTCGCGCGACGCCTGCCGACGGCGATGCTGTTCGTGCCCTCGATCGGCGGCATCAGCCATAACCCCGATGAAGATACCCGCAGCGAGGATCTGGAAACCGGGCTCCTGGTGCTGGCCGAGGCCGCGGCGCGGATCATGGCGCAAACGGGCTGAACCCGGGTGGGGGCTGGTTTTGGCACCAGCGATGCCTAGATACGCCGGTAAGCGCCGCCGGCAAGCGCCGCAGAAACCGGCGCCAAGGAGAGCACCATGCCAAACCCCGTCCTGACCCCCGCCACCACGCCTGATGGCATGTTCGACATGGCCGCAGCGCCGATGCGCATTGCCGCCGTCGAGCTGCGGGTGCGCGATCTGGCGGTGATGAGCGCCTTCTACCGCGCGGTGATCGGGCTTGAGGAGCTTGAGCGCGCACCGGGCGCGGCCGGGCTGGGCGCGGGCGGCCGGGTGCTGCTGCGGCTGCACGAAGACCGCGCGTTCACGCCGCTCGATCCCCGGCAGGCGGGGCTCTATCATACGGCGTTCCTGCTGCCCACGCGCGCCGATCTGGGGCGCTGGCTGGTCCATGCCGCAGCGCTGGGAGCGACCTTGCAGGGTGCGTCGGATCACCTTGTGAGCGAGGCGCTCTATCTGGCTGATCCCGAGGGGAACGGTATCGAAATCTATGCCGACCGGCCGCTGGCGCTCTGGCAGGCGCCGCCGGGCGCGGTGCGCATGGCCAGCGAGGCGCTGGACCTCAAGGCGCTGATGGCCGAAGCGGCAGGCACCAGCTGGCAGGGGTTCCCGGCGCAGGGCTGCATCGGCCATGTGCATCTGCAAGCCGGCGATCTGGCCGCGGCGGACGGGTTTTTCCGCGAGGTTCTGGGCTTTGATATCGCCACCCGCTATCCCGGGGCCAGCTTCTATGGCAGCGGCGGCTATCATCATCAGCTGGCCGCGAATATCTGGCACAGCCGTGGTGCCGGGCCGCGCCCGGGTGGCATGAGCGGGTTGAAAAGCGTGGAGATCGCGGTGACGGATCACACGCTGCTGGCGCGGATCGCAGCGGCGGCGGGCGATGCTGCCGGGCGCGAGGGGGCGGCGCTGATTCTGCGCGATCCCTGGGGCAGCGTATTTCGGCTGGTGGCCGAAGGCGGGTAATTCCGGGCACCCGGGTTGAGGGGGCTTTCTGCCCCCTCGGCGCCAGGGCGCCTCACCCCCGAGGATATTTTCTGCACAAAGACGGGGCCGGACCACGGCAGGCTGCGCGATTTTCGGGCGGCGAGCGGCGCACGGGCGCCTTGCAGGCCAGGGTCAGGCGCGCGGAAAATTTTATCAGTTGATAAAATTTCAGAACATGGCAAGCTGGGGGCACATAATCACAAGCAACCCACGAGGGGAGGTAGCCCGTGACCAACAGCCCGCAGACCGACGGCATCAAGGCCGGCCGGCTCGATGCCGAGATGCTTGCCGGCAATTTCAGCGATCTTTACCCCTGTCTGGATGATCACGAGGCGCGCGTTGCCGCCGATCGCTGCTATTTCTGCCATGATGCGCCCTGCATCACCGCCTGCCCCACCGCGATCGACATTCCGCTGTTCATCCGCCAGATTCAGGCCGGCCAGCCCGATGCCGCCGCGCGCAGCATTTTCGAGCAGAACATTCTGGGGGCGATGTGTGCCCGTGTCTGCCCGACCGAAAACCTCTGCGAAGGCGCCTGCGTGCGCGAGGCGGCCGAGGGCCAGCCCGTCGAGATCGGCCGGTTGCAGCGCTACGCCACCGAGGGGCTTCTGGAGCGCAACGAGCATCCTTTCGTGCGCGCCGAGGCGAGCGGCAAGCGGGTGGCGGTGGTGGGCGCCGGACCGGCGGGGCTGGCCTGCGCCCACCGCTTGGCGATGAAGGGTCATTCGGTGGTGATCCTGGAGGCGCGCGCCAAGCCGGGCGGGCTCAATGAATACGGGATCGCCGCCTACAAGGCCGCCAATGGCATCGCCCAGGCCGAGGTGGACTGGCTGCTGCGCATCGATGGTATCGAGATCCGTACCGGGGTGGCGCTGGGGCGCGATATCTCGATGGAAGAGCTGCGCCGGGATTATGACGCGGTGTTTCTGGGTATCGGGCTGGCCGGCGTCAATGCGCTGGGCCTCGCAGGCGAGGAGGCCGAGGGGGTGCGCGACGCGGTCGATTTCATCGCCGAGCTGCGCCAGAGCGCCGATCTGTCGAAACTGCCCATCGGTCGGCATGTGGTGGTGATCGGCGGCGGCATGACGGCGGTGGATGCCGCGGTGCAATCAAGGCTTCTGGGCGCCGAACATGTCAGTATGGTCTATCGCCGGGACCGCGGCGCGATGGGCGCCTCGGATTACGAGATCGACCATGCGCTGACCGCCGGTGTGCGGGTGATCACCAATGCCATGCCGGTGGCGGTTCACGCCAATGGCGCACTGCGCGAGGTGGAATTCGCCTATACCCGGCAGGGCGCCAAAGGGCTGGAAGCCAGTGACGAGACCTTCCGCCTGCGCGCCGATCAGCTGTTCAAGGCCATCGGCCAGCGGCTGGAATCGGTGCCCGACGGGCTGGCGATCAAGGGCGGCAAGCTGGTGGTCGATACCGCCGGGCGCACCGGGGTTGCCGGTGTCTGGGCCGGCGGCGACTGCACCGGCGGCGGCGAGGATCTGACGGTCACTGCCGTTGCTCAGGGCCGCGACGCGGCCGAAGACATTCACGCCAGCATCATGGCCTGAGGGAGGATATCATGGCCAATCTTGCAAGCAATTTCATCGGTATCAAATCGCCCAACCCGTTCTGGCTGGCCTCGGCGCCACCGACCGACAAGGAATACAATGTCGTGCGCGCCTTCAAGGCGGGCTGGGGCGGCGTGGTCTGGAAGACGCTGGGCTCGGAAGGGCCGCCCGTCGTCAATGTCAACGGGCCGCGGTATGGCGCGGTCTGGGGCGCCGACCGACGGCTGCTGGGGCTCAACAATATCGAGCTGATCACCGACCGGCCGCTGGAGGTCAACCTGCGCGAGATCAAGCAGGTCAAGCGCGACTGGAAGGACCGCGCGCTGGTGGTCAGCCTGATGGTGCCCTGCGACGAGGAAAGCTGGAAGGCGATCCTGAAACATGTCGAGGATACCGAGGCCGACGGCGTGGAGCTGAACTTCGGCTGCCCGCATGGCATGGCCGAGCGCGGCATGGGCTCGGCGGTGGGTCAGGTGCCGGAATACATCGAAATGGTCACGCGCTGGGTGAAGCAGCATTCGCGCATGCCCTGCATTGTCAAGCTGACGCCCAATATCACCGATATCCGCCGCCCTGCCGAGGCAGCGCGGCGCGGCGGGGCCGATGCGGTGAGCCTGATCAACACGATCAACTCGATCACCTCGGTCAATCTGGATGATTTCAGCCCCGAGCCGATGATCGACGGCAAGGGCACGCATGGCGGCTATTGCGGCCCGGCGGTGAAGCCCATCGCGCTTAACATGGTGGCCGAGATCGCCCGCCATGCCGAGACCGCCGGCCTGCCGATTTCCGGCATCGGCGGGGTGACGACCTGGCGCGACGCGGCCGAATTCATGGCGCTGGGGGCGGGCAATGTGCAGGTCTGCACCGCGGCCATGACCTATGGTTTCGGCATCATCAAGGAACTGACCGCCGGCCTGTCGCTCTATATGGATCAGAAGGGGTTCAGTTCGGTCGATGAACTGGTGGGCCGTGCGGTGCCCAATGTCACCGACTGGCAGTATCTGAACCTGAACTATGTCACCAAGGCCAAGATCGACCAGGATCTGTGCATCAGCTGCGGGCGCTGCTATGCCGCCTGCGAGGATACCTCGCATCAGGCCATCGCCATGTCGGATGATCGCGTCTTCACCGTCAAGGACGAGGAATGCGTGGCCTGCAACCTCTGCGTCAATGTCTGCCCGGTGGAGAACTGCATTACCATGGAGCGCATGGCGCCCGGCAGCGTCGATCCGCGCACCGGCGAGCGCGTGTCGGCCGAGCCGGGCAACTGGACGATGCATCCCAACAACCCGATGGCCAGCGCCGCCGAATAGGCCGCGCGGAGCCGGAAGAAAGCCAAAGGGCCCGCCTTGTGAGCGGGCCCTTTGCGTTTCGTGTGGTGCGAGGGTGGTAAACGGGTGTCGCCCCGGCCGCGACTCCTGGTCAGAGCTTCAGATCGAAGGCAGGGCCGGCGGCGGGCTGTTGCGCGATGGCCGCGCCGCCATAGAAGGTCACGCTTTCAGGCACCGCCTGTGCCACGACGGGGCGCGAGGGGACGGGGCGCGCGGGCTGAGCGGTGTCATCCGGCTGCGTGGCCTCCGGCAGATCGGCCTCGATGATCTCGACGATCTCGCCAGGCATAGCGGGCGGCGGGGCGCCGTCGAACTCGGGCAGGCCGGGATCAACCGCGCGCGGCGGCTCCATGGTCTTTTCCCGCAGGAATTGCAACATGTTGCGCACGAAGGCCGGCACCGGGCCGACCAGTTTGTCACGCCGGGTCGGCAGGCGCATATCGGTCGGCTCGCCGGTGGGATCGGCCGGGCGCAAGGCGCGCGCGGTCTCGGCATCGCGGGCCGGGCGCAGGGGGCGCTGGCTGTCGACGGCAAAAGCCGCTGCCATGTCGCGCGACACGGCGGCCTGGGGCTGAGCTACAACGGGGGGCATGACCGGAAACATGGCAGAACCCGACAAGTGACGTGACTGTTTACCCGATCTTAGCCGATTTCCCCTGCCAAGGCTTGCAAAAGTGAAGGTTTGATGAAGGGAAAGTTGAAAATTAGTTAATTTGCCCAACTGGTTAAGAAAAAGGGGCGCGCCTTGCGGTCACGCCCCACGCCGTTTCGATGATCAAGCCTCAGCCGCGCAGGATCGAGCGCCCGGCATATTGCGCCACCTCGCCCAGCATTTCCTCGATGCGGATCAGCTGGTTGTATTTCGCCAGCCGGTCCGAGCGCGCCAGCGAGCCGGTCTTGATCTGGCCGCAGTTGGTGGCCACTGCCAGATCGGCGATGGTGGCATCCTCGGTCTCGCCGGAGCGGTGCGACATGACGCAGCTCATGCGGGCGCGATGGGCCATATCCACCGCCGCCAGCGTCTCGGTCAAGGTGCCGATCTGATTGACCTTGACCAACAGGCTGTTGGCGCAGCCCGTCTCAATACCCCGGGCCAAGCGCTTGGGATTGGTGACAAAAAGATCGTCGCCCACCAGCTGCACTTTGTCGCCCAGACGCTCGGTCAGCAGCTTCCAGCCGTCCCAGTCATCCTCGGAACAGCCATCCTCGATCGACAGGATCGGATAGTCGCGCACCAGATCGGCCAGATAATCGACATTCTGCGCGATGCTGAGGGTTTTGCCTTCACCGGCAAGCACATAGGCGCCGTCCTTGAAGTATTCGGTGGCCGCGCAATCGAGCGCCAGCATGAAATCGTCACCCGGTTTGTAGCCGGCTTTCTCGATGGATTTCAAAATGAAATCAAGCGCCTCACGGGCGGAGTTGATATTGGGGGCAAAGCCGCCCTCATCGCCGACCCCGGTGGCGAGCCCGGCCTGATGCAATTCCTTTTTCAACACATGAAAGACCTCGGCCCCCATGCGCACCGCTTCACGGATATTGCCGGCGCTGACCGGCATGATCATGAATTCCTGAATGTCGATCGGGTTGTCGGCATGTTCGCCGCCATTGATGATATTCATCATCGGCACCGGCAGCACCCGCGCCGACGTGCCCCCGACATAGCGGTAGAGCGGCTGTCCGCTGGCCTCGGCGGCGGCCTTGGCCACGGCGAGCGACACGCCCAGGATCGCGTTGGCGCCCAGCCGGGCCTTGTTGGGCGTGCCGTCCAGCTCGATCAGCGCCTGATCGATGGCCACCTGTTCGGTGGCATCGACGCCGGCCAGCGTCTCGGCGATCTCGCCATTGACGGCGGCGACGGCGTTGAGCACGCCCTTGCCCAGATAGCGCGCCTTGTCGCCGTCGCGCAGTTCCACCGCCTCATGCGCGCCGGTCGAGGCACCCGAGGGCACGGCGGCGCGGCCCAGCGTGCCATCCTCCAGGATCACATCCACCTCGATGGTGGGGTTGCCGCGGCTGTCGAGGATCTCGCGGCCGATGATATCGAGGATGGTGGTCATGCGGGGGGCCTCATGCGGTTGATGATCTGGCGCCTCTATAGCCTGCGCCTTGCCCCGAGGGAAGGGCGGCGCGCTGCCAGTCGGCGCCGATGATCAGCCAGCGGCAGAGGGGCCTTCGCCGGCCTCGGCCAGCAAGCGCTGGGCGGCGCGCCAGGTGGGAAGCTCAACCCAGAGCCCATCGACCAGCGCACGATCCTCGCCCCGGGCACGGGCGGCCTCGAAAGCGGCGATGCGGGTGCGGGCCGTCGACAGATCGGTGGCCGAGGGGGTGAGCGCGGCATTGATCGCCCCGGCATGGTGAGGCCGCACCAGCGCCTTGGCATGATAGCCCAGCGCCCGGGCGGCGCGCGCCTCGGCGGCGGCGCCATCTGCATCGCTGAAGGTATAGGGCGCATCAATCGGCACCACCCCGGCGGCGCGGCAATCGAGCAGGAAACGCCCGCGCGCCGGCGCCAGTTCGAGCCCCTCGCGGCTGCGCCCGGCTTGCAGCGAAGCCGCCAGATCCTCGGTGCCCAGAAGCGCCGCGCGCACCCGGGGGCTGGCACCGGCCAGACGGCGCAGAGCGGCCACACCAAGCGCGGTTTCGCAAACCGGCAGCACCGCGACCGAGCCCATGGCCCGGCCCAGCATGCGCTCCAGCCGCGCCACTGCGGCATCGAGCGCCATGACCTGAGCGGCGGTTTCGGCCATCGGCAGGGATATCACCTCGGCCCCGGCGGCCATGGCGGCATCCAGATCGGCATTGCCACCGGCCTCCAGCGGGTTGATGCGCACCGCCATCAGCTTGCCGGCGCCCTGCCCGGCCGCCACCTTTGCCGCCAGTTCCTGCCGTGCGGCAGGCCGGGAATCGGGCGGGGTGAAATCTTCCAGATCGAGGATCAGCGCCCCGGCCGGGCAGGCCAGCATGGCGGCGAAACCCGCCGCATCATGCGCCGGGCCGAAAAGCCAGCTGCGGATGCCCTCTATGCGGTTCATTGCGCGGCCTCCCGCCGCCGCGCCGCCGCCTGTGCCCGGCCCAGCGCGATCTGGCGCCAGAGCGTATAGAGCCCCGCGCCGACAATCAACGCCGAGCCGGCCAGCGTCCAGCCATCGGGGCGTTCGCCGAAGAACACCGCGCCGATGGCCATGGCAAAGACCAGCCGCGAATAGCGAAAGGGCGTGGTGACGGCGATATCGCCCAGCCGGGTGGCACTGACCAGGGCGCCATAGGCCAGAATGCCGGCCAGCAGCGCCAGCAGCAGCCAGGCCCATTGCACCCCGTCGGGCATGATCGGCGCCTGCCGGCCCAGCGCCATCAGCATCAGCCCGCCCGGCACCACGGCCAGAAAGCCCCAGCCCGACAGCAGCAGCGAATGCACCTGCGCCGGCACCCGCCGGGTGGCCAGATCGCGCGCGCTCAGCGCCAGCACCGCCACCACCGCCAGCAACGCAGCCGGATCGAACGAGGCCGCCCCCGGCCGCAATATCAGCAGCACCCCGGCGAAACCGATGCCGATGGCCAGCCAGCGCCGCCAACCCACCGGCTCGCCCAGAAACAGCGCCGCCCCCAACGTTACCGCCAGCGGCATGGCCTGCAGGATCGCCGTCACCACCGCCAGCGGCACCAGCACGATGGCCATGACCACCGTGGCCGCGCCCAGCATCTCGGAGAGGTTGCGCAGCAGCACCGCGCCCTGAAGCGCCGCCGGATGCCACAGCCGCAGCCCCCGCCGCGCCGCAATCAGCCCGAAACAGGCCGCGCCGCCCAGCCCGATGATCACCATGATCTGCCCGGCCGGGATCTGCGCCGCCAGAAATTTGATCAACGCATCCTCGATGGCGAAGCCGGCCATGGCGGCGACCATCAGAAGGCTTCCCTTGAGGTTGTGCATCTTGGGCTCCGAGGCTTGACGGCCCCTTCCTAGCCCGCGGCCCGGGCCGGCGAAAGGGGCAAGCCTCGCGCGCCGGCAAGCAGGACGCCGGACAAGGCCGTGAAAATGCAGGTTTTCGGTGATCCGGCCCGGCGCCCGACTCCCCGGGCGCAGGGCTCAATGCGCCAGTTTCACGCCGTAGAGCTCCAGCCGGTGCCCCTTGAGCCGATAGCCCAGCCGCCGCGCGATGGCCTCTTTCAGCGCCTCGATCTCGGGGTCGCAGAACTCGATCACCTCGCCGGTGGTCATGTCGATGAGATGGTCATGGTGCTCGCGCTCGGCATCCTCGTAGCGCGCCCGCCCGTCACCGAATTCCAGCCGCTCCAGCAGCCCGGCTTCCTCGAAGAGCTTGACGGTGCGATAGACGGTGGCGATGGAGATGCGCGGATCGAGCGCGCTGGCCCGGGCGTGCAACGCCTCGACATCGGGGTGATCATCAGCGTTTTCAAGCACCTGCGCGATGACGCGGCGCTGTTCGGTCAGCCGCAGGCCACGCGCCTCGCAGCGCGCGAGGATACCGTTTCTTGCTTCGTCTTTGCGCATCGTTTCCGTCGCTGAACCCAGTGTCGTGCCAGTGCTGTCGCCGACATCGGCGCCCCGGCGCAACCTTAGGCGATTTGCCGGGCCGGGGAAAGACCGCCGGCACCCGCCCTGCCCGAGGGTGTCAGGGATTGACCTTGCGCCCCGCCCGGGGTTGAGTGCGGGGCGAATGCTTCACAGGTTCACAAAGGATAATCATGACCCCGCGACCAGCGCCCGCACCTGCACCACCGGCGCCCCAGCGCCGCCCGCTCGACATGCCGGGCTTCTGGCTGCTGTTCGGGCTGGCGCTCCTGTTCGGGGCCAACAACCTGTTGATCAAGCTGGGCAATGACGGGTTGCAGCCGGTGTTCTTCGCGGCCATTCGCTCGCTGGTGGCGGGTGCTGCGCTGGTGATCTGGATGCGCTGGCGCGGGGTGGCGTTCCGGCCCGATCTGTGGCGCGCGGGCCTGTTGATCGGCACGGCTTTCGCGGCGGAATTCTTCTTTCTGTTCATCGCGCTCGACAATACCACCGTGGTGCGGGCCTCGGTGATCTTCTATGCCATGCCGCTCTGGCTGGCGGTGATGGCGCATTTTCTGTTCCCCGGCGAGCGGCTGACGCCGCTGCGCGCCACCGGCTTCGCGCTGGGGTTTCTGGCGGTAGTGATCACGCTGGCGGGGCAGGTGTCGGGTGATGCCGGCGGCAGCCTCAAGGGCGATCTGGCCGCGCTGGCGGCGGGGCTGTGCTGGGCGCTGATCGTGGTCTGCGCGCGGCTCACACCCTTGCAGCACAGCGCGCCGGAAACCCAGCTTTTCTGGCAATTGCTGGTCTCGGCGCCGATCCTGCTGGTGCTGACGCCGGTCTATGGCGGTGAGTGGGTGCGCGAATTCGACGGCTTCCAACTGGTGCTGTTTCTGGTGCATGCGCTGGGGGTGGTGGCGGCGGGCTATGTCGCATGGTTCTGGCTGCTCAAGCGCTATCCCGCCTCGTCGGTGGCCAGCTTCAGCTTCCTGACCCCGATCCTGAGCGCGCTTCTGGGCTGGCTGGTGCTGGATGAGCCGGTGTCGGTGATGATCCCGCTGGCGCTGGTGCTGCTGGTCAGCGGGCTGGTGCTGATCAACCGCCAGCCCCGCGCCGGGGGCGGTGCCGGGGTCACGCGCGACTGAAAAGAAGATTCAGCGCGCCGCCAGCGCCGCATCCAGCACCGCGCGCAGATCCGTCATCGGCACCGCATCGCTGACAAAAGCCGCGCCAATGCCGCGCGCCAGCACGAAACGCATGCGCCCGTCGATGACCTTCTTGTCCTGCGCCATCAGCGCGATCAGCGCCTCGGTGCCGGGCAGATCGCCAGGAATATCGGCGAGAGAGCGCTTCATGCCCATCGCCGCCAGATGCGCTGCCACGCGGCTCGGCGCTTCTTGCGCGCAAAGCCCCAGCCGGGCGGAAAGCTCGAAAGCCAGCAGGCAGCCGATCGCCACCCCCTCGCCATGCAGCAGGCGCCCCGAATAGCCCGTCGCGGCCTCCAGCGCATGGCAGAAGGTATGGCCCAGATTGAGCAGCGCCCGCTCGCCCTGCTCGGTCTCGTCGCGGGCCACGATGCCGGCTTTCATCGCCACCGAATGGCGCACCGCCTGCTGGCGCAGTGCGCGGTCGCCAGCGGCCAGCGCCGGGCCGTGACGCTCCAGCCAGGCGAAGAAATCAGCATCCCCCAAGAGCCCGTATTTCACCACCTCGCCATAACCGGCCAGAAAATCGCGCTCCGGCAGGGTATCAAGCAGCGCAATATCGGCCAGCACCAGGCTGGGCTGATGAAAGGCGCCGACAAGGTTCTTGCCCTGCGGCGCATTGATGCCGGTCTTGCCGCCGACCGAACTGTCCACCTGCGCCAGCAAGCTGGTGGGGATCTGCACGAAACGCACGCCACGGCGCAGGATGGCGGCGGCAAAACCCGCCAGATCGCCGATCACCCCGCCGCCCAGCGCCACCACGATATCGCCGCGCTCGACCTGTGCCTCCAGCAGCCATTCCACCGATTGCGCCAGATGCGCCCAGCTCTTGGTGCCCTCGCCCGGCGGCAGGCGCAGGGCCTGCATGGCGACGCCGGCTTCGGCCAGCCCGGCCTCCAGCGCCGGCAGATGCAGCGCGGCGACGGTTTCCTCGGTCAGCACCGCCACCCGCGGCCGGCGCAGCAGCGGCGCGATCTCGGCGCCGGCGCGTGCCAGCAGCCCGGCCCCCACCCGCACCTCATATCGCCGCGCGCCCAGTTCCACGGCAACGGTATCGACGGAATGATCCTGCATGAAATCCCCTTTTCCGGCGCCACCCCGGCGTGTCTTGCCGCTCAAGAGGCGCTCAGCACATCCGGCCGCCCGGCCAGCGCCTCGCGAACCTTCAAGGCGGTGGTGTCGATGGTATAGTCGGCCCGGGTTTCCACCGTCAGCCCGGCCAGCGCATAGCAGGGTTCGCGCGCTGCCACCAGATCGCTGAGGGTCTGAAACGGGTCGGCGGTGCGCAGGAGCGGGCGGGTATCCTTGCGCCGCACCCGGTTCCACAACAGCTCGATCCCGGCCTTGAGCCAGACCGCCACGCCCTTCTCGGCAATCAGCGCGCGGGTGTGCGGATTGAGGAACGCCCCGCCGCCGACCGAGAGCACACAGGGCCGCCCGGCCAGCAGCCGCGCGATCACCTGCGCCTCCTTGTCGCGAAAGAAGGCCTCGCCGTCGCGGGCGAAAATCTCGGCGATGGTGGCATTGGCGGCGCGTTCGATCTCGGCATCGGAATCAAGGAACGGAACCCCCAGACCACGCGCCAGTTCCTGCCCGACGGCGGACTTTCCTGCCCCCATCATGCCGACCAGAACCACGGTCTTTTTCAGTTTCCAACCCATTTCAACGCCCTGCGGCCCGTTCCTTGGCCGGTTCCTCGATCCCTCGCGCCCCGGCTGCACGCCTCATCATTACCGCCACTGATCGCGGCAACACGGGCACGCGGTGGCAGGAATCTTCCCATCCCCGCATTGAATGGCGTGATCTTGCGCCGAGTTCCATATATAAAACGCCCAAGTGCGCCGTCAGGCCGGGCCGAGTGCTTGCCCGGGCTTGGTGGCTGGCTCAATGACACGAACAAACGGACCTATCGCGCAACCATGGCACGAAACGACGATCAACGCGGCTTTCTCGGCTATCTGTTCCGCTTCCTGCTGATTCTGCTTCTTCTGGGTGGGATCGGCCTGGTGGCCTATGCCTATTTCGGCGATCTGAGCATCGAGCCGCAGCCGCGCAGCCAGCCTTTCGATCTGAACCGGAGCTGACACGCGATGCCCGCTCGCCGGCGATGCCCTGCCCCTTTCCGCCTGATGCCATCGGCCAGCGTGCTCGCGCTGACGCTGCTTCTGGCGGCATCGCCCGCAGCAAGCCAGACCGCATCTGACCAATCGCCCCTGTCGGCCATCGACTGGCTGCGCGAGACCATGGTGCTGCCCGAGCCCGGTGCCTTTCCGGTCTCGCCGCTGATCGGCGATGCCTGGCTCGATGGCGGCGAGATCACCTCGCGGCCGATCGATGCCACCATGCCCGATTCCGTGGGGCTCTTTGCGGCCGCGCGGGTGGGGCTGCCGCGCAATCTCTGGGCCGGCAACAGCGCCAGCGAACTGGCCGATCTGGTGCATGCGCTGCCGACCGATACGCTGCCGGCGCTGCGCGATCTGACCTATCGGCTGCTGCTTGCCGAACTGGACCCGCCGCGCGGCCTGCCGGTGCCGCGCGAGGGCGAGGAGGCGCCGCAATCGCCGCTGCTGCTGGCGCGGCTGGACAAGCTGGTGGAATTCGGCGCCATCGACCAGGCGGCGGCGCTTCTGGATACGCTGGGCTCCACCGCGCCGGAAATGACGCAGCGGCGCTTCGAGATCGCGCTGCTTCTGGGCGAAGAAACCGCCGCCTGCCGCGACCTGCTGCGCCGCGACCCGGCGCGCGGCCCCGAGGCGGTGCTGATCTTCTGTCAGGCGCGGCAGGGCGATTGGCACGGCGCCGAGCGCCGGCTGGGACGGGCGCTGGAAAGTGATGCGCTGGGGCGGCTTTACGGGCCATTGTTGACACGATTCCTCGATGCCGACGACCATCTGCATCTGGACGATACCGATGATCTGGAACTGCCGCCGCCGGCGCAGCTCAGCCCGCTGGCCTGGCGACTTCTGGAAGCCATCGGCGAGCCGGTCGCCACCTTCGGCCTGCCGGTGGCCTATGCCCATGCCGATCTGCGCGGCACCATCGGCTGGCGCGCCCAGTTGGAAGCCGCCGAACGGCTGGTGCGGGCCGGGGCGCTGCCGCCGAACCAGTTGCTGGGTCTCTATACCGAGCGCAGCGCCGCGGCCTCGGGCGGGATCTGGGAGCGGGTGCGCGCGATCCAGGCGCTCGATGCGGCGCTGGAGCGTGGCAATCCGGCGGCGGTGGGGGCAGCGCTGCTGCGCGCCTGGCCGCAGATCGTGGCGGGCGAGTTGGAGCTTGCTTTCACCCAGCTTTACGCCGAGGCGCTGCTGGAGGCCGGGCTCAGCGACGAGGCCGCCACGCTAGCCTTCGAGATCGGCCTGCTGTCGGAGCGTTACGAGGCGGTCGCGCTGGACCGGCAGGAGCGCGCCGACAGCGCCCCCTTGAGCCCGCGCGAGGCGTTTCTGATCGCCGTTGCCCGTGGCCTGCCACCCGATCCCGAAAGCGCCGAGGGCAACCCGGTCAAGATCGCCGTGGCCGAGGCCTTTGGCGAGGCCGGCATGCAGGCCGAGGCCCTGCCCGAGAGCACCCGCGCCCGCCTGCAACAGGGCCGGCTGGGCGAGCAACTGCTGATCAGCCTCAACCGGCTTGGCGGTGGTGCCGACCCGCGCATCCAGGCCGAGGAACTGGCGACATTGCGCCATCTGGGGCTGGAAGACATCGCCCGGCGCGCGGCGCTGCAAAGCCTGCTGCTGGAACGGCGCGGCTGAGGCGCGCGCGATGGCCGGCAGGGCAAGCGGCAGGGGCAGCGAGGGCGAGAATCCGATGCCCGAACCCGGTCGCGAGGATCGCCGCGCCATTGCCGGATTTCTGGACGCCATCGCCGCCGAAAGCGCGGCGGCGCGCAATACCGTGCTGGCCTATGGGCGCGATCTTCTGCATGCGGCGGGCTGGCTGGCCGGGCAGGATGGCGCCCTCATGCGCGCCGGGCGGGCCGAGATCGAGACCTATCTGGTGGCGCTCGATGCCGAGGGGCTGGCGCTGGCCACAAGGGCGCGGCGGCTCTCGGCGCTCAAGCAATTCTACCGGTTTGCGCTCGATGAGGGCTGGCGCGGCGACAACCCGGTGCTGCGCCTTGACGGGCCGGGCCGCGCACGCCGCCTGCCCGGCACGCTGAGCGAGGCCGAGGTGGCGCGCCTGCTGGAAGTGGCGCGCACCCACGGGCCGGATGCCGCGACGCGGGCGCGCAATGCCTGCCTGTTCGAGCTGCTCTATGCCACCGGGCTGCGGGTTTCAGAACTGGTCAGCCTGCCGGCGGCGGCGCTGCGCGGCGCGCCCGAGATGCTGATGGTGCGCGGCAAGGGTGGCAAGGACCGGCTGGTGCCGCTGTCCGATCCGGCCCGCGCCGCGGCGGCGATCTGGCTGGCGCATCGTGACCGCGCGCAGGAGGCAGCGCGCGGCGCCGATAGCGGCGCCTCGCGCGCCACCTCGCCGCATCTGTTTCCGGCGCGCGGCGCGGCCGGGCATATGACGCGGATGCGCTTTCACGGCCTGGTCAAGGAGATCGCCGTGCGCGCCGGGCTCGATCCGGTGCGGGTCAGCCCGCATGTGCTGCGCCATGCCTTTGCCACCCATCTGCTGGCCGGGGGCGCCGATCTGCGGGTGATCCAGACGCTGCTCGGCCATGCCGATCTGTCCTCGACCGAGATCTATACCCATGTGCTGGACGAGAGGCTGCGCGCGCTGGTCATGGCGCACCATCCGCTGGCGCGGGGCGGCGGAAAGCCTGATGGGGACGAATAAGGGGGGCGTTGCCCCCCTCTGGGCGTGGCGGGCATTCACCCCCCCGGATATTTGCGGCACAAAGACGGGGGCGCGGCCACTCAGAGATGGGTGGCGGGATCGTCGAAACCCTGGGGCAGCAGCAGGTTGTGGCGGCCGAGATTGTGGATATCGCGTTCGCCGCAGAGCGCCATGGTGGTATCGAGCTCGCGGTGGATGATGTCGAGCGCCTTGGTGACGCCCGCCTGGCCCATGGCACCCAGCCCATAGACGAAGGCGCGGCCGATATAGGTGCCACGCGCGCCCAAAGCCAGGGCCTTGAGCACATCCTGGCCCGAGCGGATGCCGCTGTCGAGATGGACCTCGACCTTGTCGCCCACCGCCTCGATGATCGAGGGCAGCATGCGGATCGAGCTCTGGGCGCCATCGAGCTGGCGCCCGCCATGGTTGGAGACCACGATCGCATCGGCGCCCACGCGCAGCGCCATCTTCGCGTCCTCGGCATCGAGAATGCCTTTCAGGATCAGCTTGCCGCCCCACATGTCGCGCAGTTTCTCGATCTTGGCCCAGTCGAGTTGCAGATCGAATTGTTCGGCGGTCCAGCTGGAGAGCGAGGAGGCATCGCCCACCCCCTTGGCATGACCGACGATATTGCCGAAGAAGCGCCGCCTGGTGCCCAGCATGCCCAGCCCCCAGCGCCATTTGGTGGCGAGGTTGATCAGGGTGGGCAGGGTCAGTTTCGGCGGGGCGGAAAGCCCGTTCTTGAGATCGCGGTGGCGCTGGCCGAGGATCTGCAGATCCAGCGTCAGCACCAGCGCGGAGCACTTGGCCGCCTTGGCGCGCTCGATGATGCGGCGCACGAAATCCTCGTCCTTCATGACATAGAGCTGAAACCAGAAGGGTTTGGTGGTGTGTTCCGCGACATCCTCGATCGAGCAGATCGACATCGTGGAAAGCGTGAAGGGTACGCCAAAGGCCTCGGCGGCGCGGGCGGCGAGGATCTCGCCATCGGCATGTTGCATGCCGGTCAGGCCCACCGGCGCCAGCGCCACCGGCATGGAAACCTCCTGGCCGATCATCGTGCTGGCGGTGGAGCGGTTCGACATGTCCACCGCAACCCGCTGGCGCAGGCGGATCTTCTGGAAATCGCTGGTATTGTCGCGAAAGGTCTGTTCCGTCCAGCTACCGGATTCGGCATAATCGTAGAACATGCGCGGTGCGCGGCGGGCATAGAGGCGGCGCAGATCCTCGATCTCGGTGATGACGGGCATGGGGCACCTCGCATGAATTGGTAATATTTTCTTACCAGCGCTGCCTGTGGCCTGCAAACGAAATATGCTCTGTCGGCGAAGCGAGGAGAGCGGGATGGATGTGCTCGAATGGGCCCTGGTGCCGAAGCGGCCGGGGGCGCGTGGCGAGGACCGGGTGGTGATCGGCGCGCGCTATCTGGCGGTGATCGACGGCGCCAGCAGCCCGGACCAGCGACGGGGCGACGGGTCAGGTGGCGGGGCGCTGGTCGCCGATGCGCTGGCCCAGGTTGATGCGGCCGGTCAGGCGCTCCGAGCCGCGGAGCCCCATGATGGCGCCCCCCTGGCGCGAATGGCCGACGCTGCTGAAGAACGTGGTCTGGCCGACGCGGCCGGACATGGAGAAGTCGTTCTGCACGATCGGCTTCGGGTCCACCAGCTGCCGTACCGCGTTGTACGTCGTGCCCGGCCAGCGGTTGGCCAGGAACGCACGCTGCAGGATCGGGCCGGACGTGACGGCGCCCGGGTCCACCGGGAACGCCGGCGGTGCAAGGGCGAAGTCACCACCCGAGTTGTTGATGCGCGCGACCTCCGCACGGTAGTCGATGGTGCGGGCGCAGGCGTCATTGCTGCCGTACGTGTTCAGCACGCAGAAGCGCGTGCCATCCTCGTTCATCAGGAACGTGTGGTACCGCGCGATGCCGAAGTCGCCCTCGATGTCGTTGAGGCCGTACTCCGAACGCGCGTTGAAGCGCACGCCATCGAGCGAGCCGCGGCGGGTCGTGATCTGGATCACGCCGGCGGCCGCGCGCGAGCCGAACAGCGTCGACGCCGCGGCGCCCTTGACGATCTCGACGCTCTCGATGTCCGCGGGGTTCAGGTCGGCGATGCTCGAGCCGAGCACCACGCCGTCCACGATGTAGAGCGGCTCCTGGCCACGGCCCGATGCGTTGATCGACGTGGGCCCGCGCAGGATCACCGACGGCGCCGTACCCGGACGGCCGCTGATCGCGGCGATGTTCGCGCCCGGGACCTTGCCCTGGATCTGGCTCAGGGGGTTCACGCCCTGAACCGGCATCTGGTCCGCGTCCACGCGCGATACGCTGAACGGTACCTTGGCACGCTCCACCGCGCCGCCGCTCACGCCCGTGACCACCAGCTCGCGCAGCGCGATCGCCGTCGGCTCAACCGTCAGGTTGACCGTGGTCGTCTGGCCGGCCGTGACCGTGAACTGGCGCGTGACTGCGTTGTAGCCGAGAAGTGTCATCCGCAGGGTGTGCGTGCCCGCAGGCACGTTCATCATCATGTAGCGACCCTGCTCGTTGGTCACCTGGGTCAGCTGTGTGCCCTGAAT
>ERZ869909.877-NODE-877-length-28694-cov-3.741937_pt1 | contig 28694 bp, 34 predicted proteins | sample MGYA00520892_ERZ869909 | MGnify/ENA primary metagenome ERZ869909 (study PRJEB32215, sample SAMEA104723947) | bioreactor metagenome | biome: bioreactor; feature: anaerobic bioreactor; material: water | place: China | collected 2015-03-12 ...
GAAATTGAAAATAAAATTCTGTTTGAAGAACTACATGTTCGTCGTGGTGATTCCAATGAATATGTGATTCGCTCAACCCAGACTCGTGTGAAGTATAAAGGCCATCAATTTGATATCTATCATACTCCTGACATCAAAAAAGGTGATATAATCATCGAAAGTAGTGATTATGGTCACTATGCCGGTGAAGTGCAGATTGCTTTAAAAGATATGAAAAATTCCGGTAAAAGCAATGTGGTCGGTCGGATCCGAGAAGAGGAAATCTTTTTGCTTGATCGTTTAAAAGCTTGGCAAAAATTTGGATTTAAAAAACTGTAGGTGAATGGGATGAATGAGAAGAGATATGTGGTTGTTATTGACGGCGGTGGAACAAAAAGCCAACTGGACATCTATAATGAATCCATGGAAGTTGAATGTAGTATCAAGGGATTGTTCGCGAATTTTTCAGTGGATGCCAGTACATCCAGGACCCATTTAGAACAGCTACTTGATCAGGCTAACCAAAACATTCCTTCCGTTATGTGGAAACGCGTTGTTTTAGGAGTTTCCGGAATTCAGACGTATCCTTCGATTGATTCACTTAAGCAGCAGCTTACCGAAACATACTCCACATCGGTTTCAATTATAACCGATTTAGAACTGGCAAAATATGCATACTTACATGAAGATGGCCTATTGGTCATTGCTGGAACAGGCTCGGTTGCCATTGGCAAACGACTTGGTCAAACGCTGTCTGTTGGCGGGTGGGGGCATATCCTTGGAGATGAGGGAAGTGCTTATTCACTGAGTATTCGGTACCTGAAACAATTAATTCAACGTTACGATGCTGGTCTTAAATTAACACAGACGGATACTGATATTATCCAATTTTTGGGAATATCCGATGTCCAGTCTCTAAAGCAAGTTGTCTATAGTGGAAGCAAAGATCGAGTTGCAGCCATAAGTAAGAAACTTTCTGAACATTTGATTCACGAAGAAGTAAAAAATATCTTTATTGATGAAGCAAGAAGTTTTGCGAATCAGGTAAATCATTTAGTTCGTCGTCTAGGATTTGACCGTCAGGTTCCCGTGAAATTTATGGGGAGTTTGCTTGAATCATCGGTTCTATTCAAAGATTCATTTGTGGAAGCGCTTATGCAAGAAGGATATTCAGTCATTGAGAATATTTCTTCAACACAAGTAACGGTAGGTGGGTATTATCTGGATAAGGAGTTAATGTAACATGAAGAAATATGCAGTTGGTCTGATGAGCGGTACATCTCTGGATGGTGTTGATGCTGCATTGGTCGAAATCGAAGGTCATGGAAAACACACAAGATTAAAACTCATTCATTTTTCCGTTGAGCCGTTTACAAGACAACAGGTGGATAGGATAAAAAAGGTCATTTCTGTTAAACAATCCAATGTTCAGCTTGTGTGTGAGTTGAATGCTGAGTTAGGGTATATTTTTGCCAACGCAGTCAAGAAAGTCTGTTTTGAAGCTAGTTTTCCATTGGACAAACTCGATTTTATCGCTAGTCACGGACAAACAGTGTATCATTCAGTGCACCACATCCCAAAGAGCACATTGCAAATTGGTGAACCGGCGGTCATTGCCTTTGAAACAAACACGTTGGTTGTCTCAAATTTCAGAACGATGGATATAGCTGCTGGTGGAGAAGGTGCACCGCTAGTTCCCTACAGTGAGTTTGTATTGTATGGACATTTGGAAGGTGCAACTGGGCTCTTGAATTTAGGTGGAATCGGTAACATTACAGTGCTATCAGATAAAGAGTCTGAAGTGTTTGCTTTTGATACTGGTCCAGGCAATATGATTATTGATGAACTAATGAATGTTTTGTATCAGAAATCATATGATGAATATGGTCGAACTGCCGCTCAGGGAATAGTGTCAGAAGAGTTGCTGATTGATATGATGAAGCACCCATACTTTGAAAAACCAGTACCGAAAAGTACAGGAAGAGAGATGTTTGGAATCGAATATACTCATCAACTCATTCAAGATCACGGACTTCTTTCGAAAGAAGACTTGGTTGCAACAGCGACGTGTTTTACGGCAAAGTCTGTTGCTGATGCGTATCGCCGGTTCATTAAACCGAAAGTAACCTTGAAACGCATCGTGGTTGGTGGCGGTGGAGCATTGAATCCAATAATACTTAAACATCTTCAAGAACACCTTATTGATGTTGAAATCTTAACTCAGGAAGATTTAGGTTATTCAAGTCAAGCAAAAGAAGCGATAGCTTTTGCAGTTTTAGGGAATCAAACAATCCATGGTGATTATGGGAATGTTCCAGGTGCTACCGGTGCAAGTCGCTCGGTTATTTTAGGTAACATTACTCCTAAACCAAGAAAGGACTATGATGAACATTAAATTTACATTCAAAGGAGCACTTATCCTATTTGCGGGAACATTTCTCATAAATATATTTATTCCACAGTTACTTGTGGCTATCAATGTATCTTATGACCATGCAGTTATCCTTGCAAACACGTTTCTTTCATCTGCGGTAGTTACATTCGTGTTAACTCGCATTGACGGTCAAAACCAAGGAAGAAATCATACTCTTAAAGTATATGGTTTGGTATCAATATTATTTTTAGTTGTTAGTACCTTATGGATGAGCGGGATTTTTGTCTAGCGGTTTTTCTAAAGATCATTTATGTGCATCCGTAAACTATGGTATAATGAATGAAAGAGGAACTCACATGAAACATTTAAGGTATCATGGTGTAGCAAAACAAACATTCAGGTAGTACAGGAACGCTTTTATTGAGCGTTCTTTTTTATACCATCAGAAACAGGAGGTAACACGATGGACAAAAAAGATGAGAAGAAGTTGACGCATGTCACGGGGGCACCGGTTGCGGACAATCAGAACTCGATGACAGCAGGTCCAAGAGGACCTATGCTTTTACAGGATGTATGGTATCTCGAGAAGTTGGCTCATTTTGACCGTGAGGTCATTCCTGAGCGTCGGATGCATGCGAAAGGTTCGGGTGCATTTGGTACATTTACCGTAACCCATGATATTACCAAGTACACCAAAGCGAAGATCTTTAGTGAAGTAGGGAAGAAAACAGAAATGTTTGTTCGATTCTCGACAGTTGCGGGTGAACGCGGAGCTGCAGATGCTGAGCGCGATATCCGTGGATTTGCCATGAAGTTTTATACTGATGAAGGAAACTGGGACCTTGTAGGAAACAATACGCCTGTCTTCTTCCTGCGTGATCCATTAAAGTTTCCGGATCTGAATCATGCAGTAAAACGTGATCCGCGCACAAACATGCGCAGTGCCAAAAACAACTGGGACTTCTGGTCCAACTTACCTGAGGCTTTACATCAAGTGACCATTACAATGAGTGATCGCGGGATTCCAGTTTCATATCGTCATATGAATGGTTATGGTAGTCATACCTTTAGTATGATTAACGCCAAAAATGAACGTGTATGGGTTAAGTTCCATCTAAAAACAGAACAGGGCATCAAAAACTTGACCAACGACGAAGCGGCTGCGATTGTTGCGAAGGACCGTGAAAGTCATCAGCGTGATTTATATGAAGCCATTGAACGTGGTGAGTTTCCGCGCTGGAAAATGCAAATTCAGGTCATGACCGAAGAAGAAGCATTAAACATGCCATACAATCCATTTGATTTGACAAAAGTATGGTACAAATCACAGTTTCCACTGATTGATGTTGGATACTTTGAACTCAACCGCAATCCAGATAATTACTTCAGAGACGTGGAACAGGCAGCGTTTAATCCGGCAAGTATCGTCCCTGGCATTGGCTTCTCCCCAGATAAGATGCTTCAAGGTCGTCTATTCTCCTATGGTGATGCGCAACGTTACCGTTTAGGGGTCAACCATCATCAGATTCCGGTAAATGCTCCTAAGAGTGCAACCAACAGTTATCATCGTGATGGTCAGATGCGAGTCGATGCGAATGCGGGAAGTACAATTGGGTATGAACCGAACAGTTTCGGAGCATGGACTGAGCAACCTGAATTCAAGGAACCACCACTTAAACTGTATGGGGATGCGTATAACTGGGATTTCAGAGAAGATGATTCGGATTACTATACACAACCAGGAAAATTGTTTGAGTTAATGAGTGATGAACAGAAAGAGGTCCTGTTCAAAAATACTGCAGCTGACTTTGATGCTGCTCCTGAATTTATCAAGATTCGTCATATTCGCAATTGTTACAAAGCGCACAAAGACTATGGATTAGGCGTTGCGAAAGCTGCAAATATTCCTTGGGAAAAAATTGAAGAGTAACGAGAGAACATGATTTGTTGTAGGGAAGAATTTTCTTCCCTATTTTTTGGAGGTAAACCATGAACTTGCAAAAAGCATTGCAACTAGCTCAAAAAGCTCATCGTCATCAAAAAGACAAAGGTGGAATCGACTACTTTTTTCATCCCGTCACAGTCGCGTTAATGTGCAAAGACCCACAAGCGCAAATTGTGGCACTATTGCATGATGTGCTGGAAGATAGTGATATTACAATCCAGGATCTGAAACATGCGGGATTTAGTGATTCGATCTTGGATGCATTGTCATGTTTAACTCGATGTGACGAATCTTATGAAGAGTACATGCAAAAAATTAAATCGAATCCACTGGCTAAAATGGTGAAAATGGCTGATCTGACACACAATATGGATATCAGTCGAATTGAACAAGTAAAAACAAGTGATTTAAAACGTCTTGAAAAATATCAGCAGGCATATCAGATGCTTACCGAAGATGAACTGGGACTTGAGTCTATGATTCATTTTTATGGAACAGTAGATTTAAACGCTACCGATAATTTCTATTTGAATCACTGCCAGGCAACGCTCTATAAGAATCAGGGTGCTTGCCATATTTATCAACTGACAGATTCTTCCTTTATAGGTTTCTGTACTCATTTGCCAGTAATCACTGAGCACAAAAGTCCCATTGTAACCTTTGTAGTTAAGGATGTGACCAAGGTACATCGGAAATTTCGTTCATATGATTCAACCCTTATGGATGTTACCATCAATCCAACGTTTAACATTGAACATTTCTTTGTGAAAGATCCAAATGGCTACACATGCGAGTTTCAACGGTTTCTGGATATGATATAATGATTAGGTTAGAGGAGGATGTATGAACAAGACATTTATTATGCTAAAACCTGATGCAATGAAACGGGGTTTAGAACAGGAAATTATCAAACATTTTACAGATGATGGCATGACCATTGAGAAAAGCAATCATGTGCTAGTGAATGAAGAACTCATTTTGAACCATTACAAAGAAGTAATTGAAAAAGTAACGATTGTGGGTTTTAAAGAAAGACTGCTTCGTGAGTTCGTAGGTGAGACCGTAGCCATTTATGTTCTCAGTGGTACTGAAGGTATCATTGAGCGTGTTCGTGAGCTGGTGGGACCGACTGAACCGGTAAAGGCAGACAAACATACGATTCGCGGTAAGTACTCGCAGGACTCTTATGCCTTAGCAGCTGATGAAGATCGGCCAGTCCGGAATTTAATTCATGCTTCAGATTCACCTGAAAGCGTCATAAAAGAAACAAGCCTCTGGTTCGATTAACCAGAGGCTTTGCTTATCATTTAATTGTAAACCTCACTTCGTTTGATTTCACGATAATTCAGATACCGATAGATATGAATCAAAGAACCCATACCAAACAGTAAAATTAGAAACATGAGTAGAGAACCCGCAAACATATTGCCTTGACTTAACATGTACATGGATAAAATAAATATAAACGAAACAAATCCAATCGATATTAGGCCAGATACAATGGATGCGAATAGACGCAAGGGCCGATTCTTGCTTCGAGTTGCAGTTTGAAACAAAGAATCAAGGACTAGCTCAAATACAGCTTCCATATGATTGTACCTCCTTGTACCCTCACCCTAACATATTTTTTGATAAAATTCAAATTTGCGAAAATAAAAAAGAGATGAAAGGCATCTCTAAGTTAGTCATAAATATCACTGAGCCCAGTATCTTTAAACTGATACTTTCGATAAAAATGAGTGATCATTGCAATGATTAGAAACAGATTAAGAACAAAAATGAGTGCACTGGCCAGATAATGACCTTGTCTTTGAAGGTATACAGATAAAATAGATAACATAGCCATAGCGCTCACATAAATTAGCGTTACAGTAATCGTAACTATCCATCGTACTTTTTTATTCTTTGACTGACCAGCAGCCTCAAGAAAAATATCAAAGAAGATTTCAACGAGAAACTCCAGCATAGCTCAACCCTCCCCATAGATAAGATATCTATAGTATACAACGATTACTGCTCAAAAACAAATACGCCATTCACCATAGTTTTATCAATAGACACAGAGCGAATCTCAGAAGGTTTCATTGAGAAAATATCATCAGATAAGATCACAAAATCCGCAAGATATCCAGGTGCCAGACGCCCCTTTTTCTTTTCCTCAAAAGTAGCAATCGCTCCCCCGTAAGTAAAAGCTTCGATGGCTGTGGCAAGATCAACTTTCTGCTTTGGATACCATCCTCCCTCAGGGAAGTAATCTTTGTCCTGCCGATTTACGGCACAGTGAATCCCATCAATAACATTGAACGGTTCTACTGGAGCATCGCTTCCGAAACTTAAACGGCCATGTAAATTGGCAAGTGTATTAAAAGCATAGGAAGTACTGGCAAGCTCTTTACCAACACGGTCTTCAACCATATGAAGATCATAGTGAAGAAAGATGGGTTGGGCATAGGAAAGAATCTGCAATTTCAGGTATTGATCTAACTGTTCTTGACTTGTAATTTGACTATGGATAATTCCATGACGTGCTGAATTATATGGATTATCCAAAAGCTTGTAGGTATCTAAAACGTATTGATTGGCTAAATCTCCAATGGCATGGATGGCCATTTGGATATGGTTGCTATGAGCGATATTCGCGAATTCTGCGAGTTGTTCTCTGCTCAAGCATTCTACACCCTGGGTCGTTGGATCATCATGGTAGGGTTGGCTTAATAGCGCTGTACGAGCACCGAGCGACCCATCCACAAACAGTTTGACAGGACCATAGGACAAAAAGTCATTGGAAAAAGGAGAGTATCCCTCTTGGATACGTTGTGACAGAAGTTGTGGAGTTAAAAAGCGAACCTGATGATTGACACGAACGGTAGGATTCTTCTGTGCCCACGCAATATAAGCTTGTTCAATGATTGACGTATCCTCACTTCCGATAATCAAATCGTTGGTTCCAACCGAGGTAATTCCCATCTCGTTGGCTTTCTTACTGACAAATTCCAAAGTGTCAATGACAGAATCAAAGGTTAACTCCGGTTTTAGTGATTCCAATAGTTGAATCGCATTTTCATAGAAAATACCATTGAACACACCTTGTGAGTCTTTTCCGATGACCCCACCTTCAACGAAAGTGTCTTCCGTTAGATTGAGTAAGGTTAAAGCAGCGCTGTTGCAACTGCTCACATGTCCACAGGCGCGTGAAAAGACAATGGGAACTTCGGTAGAAATCTGATCCAAATCGTCTTTGGTCAAAAGCCGTTGCTCATCCGTAAAGTAATCTTGATTCCAACCACGTCCCCAGATGTAGGTTAGATGAGGGTGATCCTGTAGAAATGATTTTCCACGTTGGATGATTTCAGCGATGGAAGCAGCCTGATAACAATCCACAGACTGAAGAGCCACACCGGTATAATATAGATGTAAATGAGAATCGTTGAATCCGGGAACAACGGTTCTAAAAAGAAGATCAATGATCTCTGAATCTTCTTCCATGTAACTGAAAGCTTTGTTATCGTCACCCACATAAATAATGTGGTTGCCTTCAATGACCATAGCAGAGGCAAAGGTTCCTTTTTTGATAAAAATATTCCCTGAATGAAGAATGGTACGTTTCATGAGTGATCTCCTTTTATGAGCATGACTTCGACACTGCTTAAATGTAAATGGGTATGTAAATCGGTAGATACCACTAGGCACCCCTCATCGTCGACATCCAGACAAGTGGCTTCAAAAACCTTTCCCTGACTGATCACCCCGATGGTTTTGTTTAGATGAAGGCAGTTGCTTCGATACTCCTCAAGAACTTTAGCTGGCTCAAAGGAAGTTATGCGAAGGGCGAACTCATTTAGCAGTGATACAAGTATATCAGAAATGGATACAAAAGGGGCATGTTCCTCAAGTGTTGTTGCGATGGTGGAAATGTCATCAGGAAAATCCTGTTTGTACACGTTTAATCCAATACCTACGACCATCCAGTCAAGTGTATGATTTTCCGTAAAGGAACTTTCACAAAGAATTCCTGCCACTTTCCGCTCGTTAATCATAACATCATTCACCCATTTGCTCTTGGCATCGATTTTGCAACCTGTTTTTATGGCCTCAATTACAGCGTTGGCCGTGAGTAAAGGAAGTAATGAAGAATGCTTAAGATGAAATGTCGGCTTTAACAAGATGGAGACATAGATTCCCTGATTCTTATTGGAAATAAATGACCTTCCTTTTTGCCCTTTTCCGGCTGTTTGTTCTTTAGCAATGATTACAGTGCCTTCGTTTGCTTCGGATGCAATTTTCTTTAAATCATCGTTGGTACTACCGGTCGTATCGACCAATTGAATATCTGTATAAAACGAGTGTAACTGATGTTGAAACTGTCCGATTTCGAGGATGGTTTTAGACAAAAGAATCCCTCCATTTCATGTCCTAACTTTATCATAAAGTGTCTTAAATGCAAATCATAGTTACTTAGAAAGCGATTACATAGACTTTTTTTGGTTTTTTCACGTTGTTTTCACACAAAAGGTATTTACTTTGATTATCAAAGGAAGTATATTGTTACATGTACTTTGAATATCAAAGCAATTGGAGGTAAGAACATGCTTGAACAAATTAAACAAGTTTTAGTTGATGCAATTGGAGTGGATGAGGCTCTTGTAAAACCAGAAGCAACATTGAAAGAAGATCTAGGAATTGACTCACTTTCAGCAGTTGAACTTGCGTTGGAACTGGAATCCGTATTTGACGTTCGCATTGAAGATGAGGAGTTACTTAAACTTGTCACAGTCAATGATATCATCGAGATTTTAAGCGCAAAACAAGCAGCGTAAACCAAGGGTTGCCTTGGTTTTTTTCATAAGGAGGTATAAATGATGGACATCAAAAAGATAGAACAAATATTACAACTATTCGAAAAGTCATCAGTCGCAACCATGGAATTGGAAGTCGATGAGATTAAAATCAAATTGGAGAAAACATCTTCTCTTTCGTATACACAACCAACAGTCAACGTGATGAACCCTGTAGCAACGATGAATATGCCTGTGGTTGAAGAGGTTAAAGAAGAAGTCAAAGGAACATGGGTTAAAGCTCCTTTAGTTGGTACCTATTATGCAAGTAGCTCTCCTGAAAATGCGCCTTATGTAACGGTGGGTTGCAAGGTAAACAAAGGAGATACTCTTTGTCTGATTGAAGCGATGAAGGTTATGAATGAACTTAAAGCACCACATGATGGAGTGATTTTGGATATTGTCGCAAGCAACTCAATGATGGTTTCCTATGATCAGCCACTAATTCTTATAGGGGCAGCTTCATGATTAAGAAGTGTCTGATTGCCAACCGTGGAGAAATCGCCGTTCGCATCATTCGCAGCTGCAAAGATCTAAATATTGCAACCGTAGCCATCTATTCAACGGCCGATAAAGATGCGTTGCATGTACAGCTGGCAGATGAATCTGTATGTGTGGGTGGTCCACAAAGTAAAGATAGTTATCTTCATATGCATAATATCATTGAGGCAGCAATCTTAACGGGATGTGATGCCATCCACCCCGGATTTGGATTCTTATCAGAAAACCCAATGTTTGCCTCATTGGTTAGTCAATGCGGCCTGATCTTCATTGGTCCATCCAGTGATGTGATTGAACTTATGGGTAATAAGATTAATGCACGTAAGCGCATGATTGAAGCAGGTGTTCAAGTGATTCCCGGTTCGATCGGAGCGGTGAAGGATGAGGTAGAAGCCGTATCCATTGCCAATACCATTGGCTATCCTGTCATGATTAAGGCTGCGGCAGGTGGTGGTGGTCGGGGGATTCGAATGGTGAATTCTCAGGAAGAACTAATGAAAGTCTTCAGTCCACTCAAACAGGAAGCGAAAAATAATTTCTCTGATGATACGGTATATATTGAAAAACTGTTCACTAAGGCTAAGCATATTGAAGTTCAGATTCTGGCAGACAAGCATGGGACCGTGTTGCATCTTTATGAACGTGACTGCTCTTTTCAGCGTCGTCACCAAAAGGTTATTGAAGAAGCGCCCTGCCATTTGTTATCCAGCGAGCAGCGCGAGAAAATCTGTGCTGAAGCCATTAAGGTAGCTAAAGCAGTGAGCTACGATAGTGTTGGGACGGTCGAGTTTTTAATGGATGAGCGCTTTGAAGCTTATTTTATGGAAATGAACACGCGAATTCAGGTAGAACATCCGATTACGGAAATGGTCACTGGAGTCGATTTGATTCGTCATCAGATTCGAAGTGCAGAAGGATGTAAACTGACCTTAAAGCAGGAAGATATTGTCATTAAGGGCCATGCGATTGAATGTCGAATCAACGCAGAGGATATGCGTCGAGGGTTTGCCCCAACACCCGGAACGATTACGTTTATTCATACACCGGGTGGCAAGGATGTTCGAATTGATAGTGCCATTTATCAAGGATATACGATTAGTCCTTACTATGATTCGATGATTGCCAAACTGATTACCTTTGGGGACTCACGTCTTCAGGCGATTAAGCGGATGCGTGGGGCACTAGAAGAATTTATCATCGATGGCGTGGCTTCAAATGTGGAATTTCACTATTTGACCATGCACCATGCTCAGTTTATTGATGGGCGTTATACCACGGATTTTGCGGGGAAATGGATACAGGAGTTGAGTGAACGTGAACCAATTATTTAAAAAACGAAAAGAACAGATTTCCATCGTCCAGCAATTTTTCAATCGTGTCGTCAAGACCGAAGTGAAAGTAGTGGAGGCAAGTCAGATTGTGATCTGTGATGGATGCAAACAGGCAATTGCCCCCGAAAGTATCAAGGCCAATCAAGGAGTGTGTATTCATTGCGGATATCATATGCGAATGGGTGCATATGATCGATTATCACTACTACTGGATGAGGGGACATTTAGGGAAATCGATAAAAAACGAACCAGTTTTCATGTTAATGATTTCTCGGGATATAAAAAGAAACTCTATCAATACCAACAGGCAGCGAATGTCAATGAAGCGGTTGTTTGTGGAAGTGGGCAGATCAGTGGTATGAAGGTAGCTATTGCGGTCATGGATAGTTACTTCATGATGGGCTCGATGGGTTCAGTAGTGGGAGATAAGATTACCAAAACCATTGAAATGGCAACACAGAAGAAATTTCCGTTACTGATTGTGAGTAGCTCAGGTGGGGCTCGAATGCAAGAAGGGATTTTATCCTTGATGCAAATGGCCAAAACCAGTGCAGCATTGGCACGATTGGATGAGGCTGGGGGTCTATACATATCGATTCTGACCCATCCAACCACGGGCGGTGTGAGTGCCAGCTATGCCATGCTTGGCGATATCATTCTTGCGGAACCCAAAGCGACCATTGGTTTTGCGGGACGTCGCGTGATTGAAAAGACAATTAATGAGAAACTGCCTGACCATTTCCAGACGTCTGAATTTTTGAAAGAAAAAGGGTTTGTGGATCAGGTGGTCACTCGTCACCAACTGAAAGATACATGTGCAAAGCTGTTACAACTGCACCAAGGAGTCAACCTATGAAATCAATGAGCGCATGGGAGCGGGTGATGCTCGCACGCAATCCCCAGCGACCCAAAGCAAAAGATTTATTACCTCATATCTTTGAGGATTTCATTGAGCTATGTGGTGATCGTCACTTTGGGGACGATGCGGCTTTATATGGGGGTTTGGCAACGTTTGAAGGAACTCCGGTGACCGTACTTGCTCAGAGCAAAGGTCGCAATCTACAGGAGAATCTGGAATGTCACTTTGGCATGGTATCGCCTGAGGGATATCGCAAGGCACAGAGATTAGCCAAGCAGGCAGAAAAATTCCATCGTCCAATCATTACATTCGTTGATACAGCAGGCGCTTTTCCGGGCAAAGAAGCAGAAGAGCGTGGACAGGCTGAGGCCATTGCCACATCACTTAAACTCTTTGCGACACTCAAGACACCAATTATAGCCATTGTGCTTTCTGAAGGTGGCAGTGGTGGTGCTTTGGCTTTAAGTGTTGCGGATCGAATCTATATGTTTGAAAATGCTATCTATTCCATTTTATCTCCCGAAGGGTTCGCAAGTATTCTATGGAAAGATGAGAGTCGTGCCAAAGAGGCTGCAGAGCTTTTGGAATGTACATCGTTTGATCTTTTAGATAAAGGAATCATCGATGGCATTATTGAGGAAAGTGAAGGAGGACTTCACCAGCATCAAAAAACGGCCATTCTTTTGCTTAAAGAAATACTCAGAAAAGAGTTGGGCATTTTATCTAAAAAGAAAGTCAAGCAACTGCTTGATGAGCGATACCAGAAGTTTCGTGTGATGGGGAATGTCTAATGGGAAAATTAATTGTTCAAGGATATGGGCATTGTCTTGGGGACAAGGTCTATACCAATGAAGATATGAAACAGTTTGTGGAAACCAGTGATGAATGGATTGTGAGTCGAACAGGTATTAAGCAACGTCACTTTGCGGAATCGATGACCAATGTCATGATGGCTACTGAAGCAGTTACGATGGCACTATCCAAGTCAACACTTTCGAAAAACATGATTGATGGTATTATCGTTGCGACCATGACACCAGATACTGCGATGCCTTCAATGGCACATCAGTTAAAGGCGGCGTTAAACATTCAAAATGATAAATTACTTGCCTTTGACATAAATACAGCTTGCTCCGGGTTTATTGTAGCCCTTCAGGTAGCGGACGCTTTGATTACGACCGGACAATGTAAGCATATCTGCGTTGTAGGTTCAGAAAAGATGAGCTCGATTCTTGATTTTAAAGATCGAGGTACATGTGTTCTCTTTGGGGATGGGGCTGGAGCAGTGATTGTCAGTCAAGATGATAGCAGCGAGTTCAACTGGGTTCATTCCAGTAATTCCGAAAGTGACACACAACAGGTACTCATAACGGATCCAACTCAGAATCATAAAATTCTGATGCAGGGACAGGCTGTCTTCCGATTTGCCATCAAAGCCATGAGTGATGCAATTGAGCAGGTATGCGAAGAAGCAAACATTACACCGGATGCGATTGATTACTTTATCCCTCATCAGGCAAATGTGCGCATCCTTGATCATGTGGCAAGTAAGATGAATCTGGACAAATCCAAGTTTATTACCAATGTGGATCATGTGGGAAACACTTCGGCCGCATCCATTCCGATTGCTTTAAGTGAGGCAATGGAACATCAAAGAATCAAACCCAACTCTCTTGTCTGCTTTGTGGGCTTTGGGGGCGGATTAAGCTGGGGTGCAACCCTGGGTAAAGTTTAGGAGGAAAAGGTATGTTATTACATCAACGATTAAATATTAAGTATCCGATTATTCAGGGAGCCATGGCAAACATTGCAACAGCAGAATTTGCGGCAGCGGTTTCCAATTGCGGTGCGTTAGGCGTGATTGCCACGGGTGCGATGACAGCACAGCAGGCATATGATGCCATTTTGACATGTCGCCAACTGACAGACAAACCTTTTGGGGTTAATGTGATGCTTATGAATCCGCACAGTTCGGCGATTGTGGATGTGATTTGTGAGTTGAAGCCAGCTGTTGTTACCACGGGTGCAGGGAATCCAGGTCCCTATATTCCCAAACTAAAAGAAGCGGGTATTATGGTCATTCCAATTGTGCCAACGGTTTCTTTGGCTCGACGAATGGAGCAGGCCAATGCAGATATGGTAATTGTGGAGGGAACAGAGGCTGGTGGCCATGTGGGTGAAATGACAACCATGGCTTTGGTTCCACAGGCAGTTGATGCACTAGCCATCGATGTGATCGCGGCTGGAGGCATTGCGGATGGACGTACGTTCAACGCAGCCATGTCCTTGGGTGCCAGCGGCGTTCAGGTGGGAACCTGTCTGCTTGTGGCACAGGAATGTCCAATCCATCAGAACTATAAGGATGCCATCATCAAAGCAAAAGACTCAGATACGGTAGTAACCGGGCGGAGCGTATCTGCTCCGGTTCGGATTCTAAAGAATGCGATGTCTAATCACTATATCAAACTTGAAAAAGAAGGTGCTGACCGTGAGGAGTTGGAGAAGCTGACTCTGGGTTCATTGCGAAAAGCGGTCTTTGACGGTAATGTGAAGGATGGTTCCGTGATGATGGGGCAGATTGCCGGAATGATTAAGGAAGTCAAACCACTTGCGGTCATCTTCGAAGAAATGATTGCGGAAGCTAAAGTTGAGCAGATGAAACTTGCAGAGAAATTAGGCCAATTATGAAACAGATTCATACATGGCTCGTACGAGGAAAAACCATGAGCATTCCCATCATTCAGGGTGGTATGGGCATTGGAGTTTCGCTGGGCCGACTTGCAGGTAGTGTGATGAAGGAAGGCGGTATGGGTGTGATCTCTGCAGCACAACCCGGATATAATGAGCCTGACTTTTACAAAGATCCGGTTTCGGCCAATCTTCGTGCATTAAAAAAGGAAATTGCGAAAGCGCGACTCATCAGTGAGGGGCATGGTCTTTTGGGGATTAACCTGATGGTTGCGGGGGAAAAGTATGATATCTACGCCACAGAGATTGCCAAGATGGACATTGATGCCATCATATCCGGTGCGGGACTGCCACTGTCACTTCCTCAATACACCGAAGGATTTGATGGAGCCATTATCCCGATTGTATCTAGCGGAAAAGCCGCAAAACTTTTATGTAAAAGGTATCTTTCGAGTTATCAACGCTTACCCGATGCCTTGGTCATTGAAGGCCCCATGGCAGGAGGGCATCTTGGTTTTACCTGGGATCAGGTGAATCGACGGGAATTTCCTTCGCTGGAATCCATCTTCGAAGATGTGAAGCAAGAGCTAAATACACTTGGTGTGGATATTCCGGTATTTGTGGCAGGGGGGATCTATACAAGTAGTGATATTGCAACATTTATGAGACTTGGTGCCAGTGGTGTTCAAATGGGGACCAGATTTATTGCCACGGAAGAATGTGATGCGAGTGATGCATTTAAGCAAACGCTCATCGATGCTAAGGAAGAAGATATTGACTTTGTATTAAGCCCTTCCGGTTATCCAGGTCGGGCAGTGAAGACACAGTTTACTAAAACATTGAAAGAACTTGGGAAAATCAAGGTGAAGCGGTGTGTCAATTGTTTAAAGCCGTGCAATCCTGCCGATACAGTGTATTGCATTACGGAAGCACTCATCGAAGCAGTCAAAGGAAACATATCGGATGGATTGGTCTTTAGTGGGACTAATGGATATCGTGTCCATTCGATTGTTAAGGTTAAAGAGTTGATTAAAGAATTATTGAGTGAAATGGAGGGATTTAGATGAGTATAGCATTCTTGTTTGCGGGACAGGGAGTTCAGAAAATTGGGATGGGTCAATCAGTGTATGAGGCTTATCCGGCATCGAGGGCCGTATTTGATCAGGCGAATTTTGATATTGATGTTAAACAGCTGTGTTTCTATGGACCTCAGGAAATGCTTGATGATACCCGGTATACTCAGGTGAGTTTACTGGTGACTTCGTTGGCCATTGCGAAAGCAGCGGAGAGTGAAGGAATCATTCCTGACGTTGTGGCGGGGTTGAGTCTGGGTGAATACTCTGCCTTAACTTATGCAAAGGCCTTTTCGGTGGAAGATGCTATTTCACTTGTAATCAAGCGCGGTGCTATCATGTCTTCTGCTTTGGAGGGTGGAAAAACCGGGATGGTCGCAGTGCTGGGGAGCACGAAGGCTGTCATTGAAGAGGTATTGGCCTTGGATGAGGTCAAACAAGTAGGAATCTGCGAAATTGCCAATTACAACAGTCCAAACCAGATTGTAATTACCGGTGAGAATGTAGCGTTGGATATGGCTGTGGAGCAGCTCAAACTGCGGGGAGCTAAACGGCTCATTCCGCTTCAGGTAAGTGGGGCATTTCATAGTCAGTTGCTCAAGGATGCAAGCATTCTTCTTCAGAAAGAACTGCTGAAGGTCAATGTTTCTAAACCAGAATTGGATGTCATTATGAATGTCAGTGGACAGAAGGAAGACGATATTGTGGATGCGTTGCGTCGTCAGATTTGCTCATCAGTTCAGTTTATCCAAACGATTGAAACGATGGTTGACATGGGAGTGGATACCTTTGTGGAAGTGGGGCCAGGACAGGTGCTAAGTTCCTTTGTTCGCAAGATTGCACCGAAAGTTAAAGTGTTGGCTATGGAAGATGTGGCGTCAATACAGAGGTGTAAGGAGGCAATCTATGGAAACTAATCCAGTGGTTTTGATTACCGGTGCATCCGGTGGGATAGGTCAGGCATGTGCCTTGGCCTTTGCGAAGGCAGGTTATAATGTAATTATTCATTATAGTTCATCGAAGGAAAAAGCTGAAGCCGTTTCTGCACAATGTGTGGCAGTGGGTGTAAAAACCTATCTGTATGGAGCAGATGTGAAAGATAGCGCTTCTGTTGCGGGGATGTTTGAGTGGATTGGTAAGGAAATCGGTCGCTTGGATGTGCTTGTAAATAACTCAGGAATTACCAAAGATAAATTGCTTCTTCGCATGGAAGAGTCGGACTTTGAGGATGTCATTGATGTGAATCTCAAGGGGGCCTTTCTTTGTAGCAAACATGCGGTGAAGCTGATGTTTAAGAAGAAGCGGGGTGTGATTTTAAATATGGCGAGTGTCGTTGGTATTAGTGGCAACGTGGGTCAGAGCAACTATGCAGCATCGAAAGGCGGATTGATTGCTATGACTCGTTCGTTGGCAAAAGAGGTGGCTTCCTGGGGAATTCGAGTCAATGCCATCGCTCCTGGATTCATTGAGACTGCGATGACAGAGGTTTTATCCGATGAGATTAAAGCGAAGTTGTTAGCAAATATTCCATTAAAACGTCTTGGACAGGTAGAAGATGTGGCCAATGCGGCTGTGTTTCTTGCAAGTGATAAGGCATCATATATTACCGGTCAGACCATCGCGATTGATGGTGGCATGACCTATTAGGAGGTAAGCGATGAAACGAAGAGTAGTTGTGACGGGGATGGGTGCTGTCAGTCCAATTGGAAATGATGTGAAAACCCTGTGGGAGAATGTTCAGAAGGGTATCTGTGGCATTTCGCCAATTGATGCTTTTGATGCGAGTCAATATACTGTATCATTGGCAGCGCAGGTAAAGGATTTGGATACAGATGCGTATTTTTCGAAACGTGAAATCAAGTTTAATGATCGTTTTACCATGTTTGCCCGTATAGCGGCGAAACAGGCGGTAGCGGATGCACAGTTAGATATATCAGCCATTGATCCGACACGTTATGGGGTCATCATCGGATCGGGGATTGGCGGATTGGGTTCACTTGAGGCTGCGAAAGAGAATCTGGATGGACGTGGTCCAACACGGATTTCACCGTATTTTATTCCAATGACACTGATTAACCTTGCGGCTGGTTCAGTGGCGATTGATCAGGGTGCTCAGGGAATCTGTTCAAGTGTTGTTACGGCTTGTGCAGCGGCGACCAATGCGATTGGTGAGGCTTTTGTTAAGATTCGGGATGGTTATCAGGATATTGTTTTGGCGGGTGGTAGCGAAGCTGCGATTACCCCATTAGGGATTGCGGGTTTTATGGTCATGAAAGCGTTGAGTGATTCAAAGGATCCAAAACGAGCAAGCATCCCATTTGATGCTTCACGCAACGGTTTTGTGATGGGCGAAGGTGCGGGTGTTCTTGTGCTTGAGTCTTTGGATAGTGCAGTTGCCCGTAAGGCAACGATCTATGGCGAAATTGTGGGTTATGGTACGACGTGTGATGCGAATCATATTACCGCTCCACTTGAGGATGGTGCAATGGGTGCATTAGCTATGAAACTTGCGGTAGAAGACGCGAATCTTTCGGTAGAACAGATTGATTACATTAATGCGCATGGAACTAGCACGCCGTTAAATGATAAAACTGAGACTTTGGCAGTGAAAACTACATTCAAGGAACATGCCTACAAACTGGCAATGTCTTCGACGAAGTCTATGACAGGGCATTTGCTTGGGGCTAGTGGTGCTATCGAAGCTATTATTTCTATTCTAGCACTCAAAGAAAGCTTTGTTCCTGCTACGATAAATTACCAGCAACCAGATCCATTATGTGATTTGGATATTGTGCCAAATGTTGGGCGCAAACAGGACATTCAGTATGCCATGAGTAATTCGTTGGGATTTGGTGGACATAATGCGTCGATAGTTATGAAAAAGTGGGTGCAATAACATGATTTATCATTCAAATCAGATTCAGGCAATTATTCCACATCGCTATCCCTTTCTTCTGGTGGATCAAATTGTGGCACTTGAAGAAAATAGGATTGTTGGAATCAAGCAGGTGAGTGCCAATGAGATGCATTTTATGGGTCATTTTCCTGAAAAACATGTAATGCCAGGGGTGCTTATTATGGAATCACTTGCCCAAACTGGGGCAGTTCTGTTACTCTCATTGCCTGAGTTTAAAGGGAAAATTGCTTACTTTGCGGGTATGGATAAAGTTCGTTTTAAACGTCAGGTAATTCCTGGGGATACCCTTCGTCTGGAAGTGACATTAACACAGCGTCGTGGAAGCATTGGATTTGCGAGTGCAAAGGCGTTTGTCGGAAGTGAACTTGCGGCAAGTGGAGAACTGATGTTTGGGGTTGGTGAGTAGTGAACTGGTTTTCGTGGGTCAAGGTTGTATGTGTGATGCCTGTACTCTGGGTGGATTCATTTTGTTATAAAAATAAATCCTTTTCGGATCGCTACTTGCGATTAAAATGGTGGGCAAAACAACTGATTCGAGCCATGGATCTGCGGGTAGAAGTTAAGTTGTCTCAGCCATATAGTGCGGCAGCCAAGCTGATTCTGTGCAATCATCAGGGAACGTTTGATCCATTGTATACGATTGTCGAAGCTCCTTTTGAACATACGTATATTTCAAAAGTGGAAAACATGAAACTTCCAGTGGTTGGCAGATGGGCGAAACTCATTGACATGATTGCGTTTGACCGTGAGTCCGTTTTGCAGGGAGCTGCGATGCTTAAGCGAAGTGCGAAAACACTCAAGGAAGGACGGAGTCTACTGGTTTTTCCGGAAGGTACACGTTCGAGAGGAAATCAGATGAATGAGTTTAAGGTTGGAGCTATTTTACCTGCTTATCTTGCAAAGTCATCAATAGTGATTATGGCTATCGATCAGGCGTATCAGAGAAAGAATCCAATTCGTGTCATCTGGGGCAAGGAATTTCCGTATGAGGATTATCGGCATATCGAAAAGGAAGTCTTCATCAAACAGCTTGAAGAAGAGGTAAAAGAGTTAAAGAACAGTCTATTCATTTAGGCTGTTTTTTTTATCTTGTATGTACAATTTTTGGCAAGAACTGTTACTTCATTTCAATACGTTGCACTGTCTGGTTGTAAGTTTTTATTTTGTAATCCCTTCTCAATAAGTTATAATGATTTTAATGGGAATACATCGTAGTTTTAAATTGGAATTGAAATCATCGAATGGAGGTATATCACTTGGATGAAATGTCCGTTTTTTTCAATAAAGTGGAAGAGATGACGGGCAAGAGTAAATCGGACATATATAAGATATTTGATGACAGTCAGTTAAGGAAACACAGTGAAGTAAGTAGATTATTTACGGATCATCTTTTGGAAATGATTCAACATCTGACATTGCAAGGGACTGAGAACATAATTGAAATGGTAGAAAATGAAATAGACGATTATAAAAGCAACAGAGAGTAATGAGCATAGAAATTCTTAAAATGATTAACTTTGAAAAGGAGGAGAGTACGATGGCTGAGTTAAAAACAAAGCAACATGATAGTGATGTGTACGAGTTTGTTGAGGGGTTTGCTAGTACAGAGCAGAAGAAAACGGATAGCCTAAAACTCATTGAATTGATGCAGAAAATTTCTAGATACCCTCCCAAAATGTGGGGTTCATCCATGATTGGTTTTGGCAGTTATCACTATAAATCAGAGCGAAGTAGCCAGGAAGGTGATTGGTTTCTGATTGGGTTTTCACCTCGTAAAGCCGCGATATCGCTTTATGTTTTTTCTGGTGCAGAAGAGCATGAATACTTGCTGGACAACTTAGGTAAGTTTAAACGGGGTAAGGCTTGTCTATATGTCAATAAACTATCAGATATCAATGAGCATGTTTTGGAAAAACTTATGATCAAAACAATTGAGTATCTTCAAGAAAGGTATGGAACCACCTTAGTTAACAAATGATTTTTGGTTGGGATAAAGCTGTAATAATTTTTCCGCACATACACCAATATTATCTGTGGTTGAGGATATTTTGAATGTGATTAAGCGAAAGAGGTGGGGAGATGTATGAGATAAAACTTGGGTTACAGGCACTAATAAGAAATCGGAAACGGACATTCACGATGACGGGGATCCTTGTGCTGCTAATTTCTTTTGTGGTTTTAATTAATGTTTTGATGTACACTAACCGTGCCAATCAAGATGTGCAAAGAGAAATGTTGTATGGCTCATGGTCGCATGCTTTTATAGATGAAAGTAAATCTGAATTATTTGAGACTGTTGGGACATATGATAAGATTACGGACAATGTGGGTAGTTTTGATAAAAATATGCTTGAATTGGCTAATTTTGAGTATTATCGAGGGAGAAAACCGCAGAACGAACATGAAGTGATTTTAACGCTGGATGCCCTAAATACGCTAGGTATTGACTATGAGTTGGACCAAAGTATCTCCATAGACAATATTCAGTTCAAGCTAGTAGGCATTATTTTTCCTTATGATGTAGATTGGATTCGAAGTGATGAGTTTCAGTATCCAAGGATGATTACAACACATCGGACTTCATCTGATTCGGTTTACTTTGGTAAGGCGAGTAAGCTCACTCCATTTTTTACTTTTGAAGATGTGATTGCGGTGAATACGTATGCTTATCCATACATAGATGCTACAGGTGAAATGTTTCAGAAAAGAAATGAAGAAACAGCGACCATGGATGTTCAATCGCTGAAGTTAACACAATTTTTGCTCTTAGCTATGCTTGTTGTGCTGGCGGTTGTGCTAGGAAGAAATGCAGAGTTTTATCAAAAAAGACTCGAGATATTCGCGCACCAGGGTATGACAAGATGGGGGATGATTCGATACATTCTTCCCCAACTCATCTTTTATGTAGCGTTGATACCTTTCTTATTTTATGTGATTCCTAATGCGGTTGAGTTGGTTTTACTACCCATAAGGCAAGTTAGATATGATATCAATCCAGGTAATCTAACTTATGCGAGTTTACGAGCTATGGCTATGATTGCTATCCTTTTTGTAGCTTCATTTATATTCGGAAGTTTTAACTATCAACAGATTTCAAAACTAAAAGTCTTTCAGAGTGCTCTTTTGTTTATAGTCAGTTTTATCACTGTGTATATGGTGACACCTCAGACGATTGTCTTGTTTGAAGAGCGCATTCCACAGTGGAAGACGTATGAAAAAATATGGGAGTCAAGTATGTATTATCTTGCGAATGGATCGTTAGGTGGTGTTTCACAGGAGCAAAACCCATTTTCACAATATAATGCTGAATGGAGCTTGGAGGATATTGAAGGATTAATCCATCATCCAAAAACCAAGTATGTTCACTATTTGAATATAAGATATGTGCAGTATCCCATTGAGGATCACTCTCAAGTGACCGCAAGTATCAGATATTATGATGATGCAATGTGGAGTTTACTTGAGTTATCATTTAATGTTTCGGATGATTTTACCAGTGGGAACAATTTCTATGTTCAGGGTGAAAATACACAAGGGTTTGAAGAAGGAGAGGTTATCTACTTCAATGAAGTGCCATTTACTTATGAGCGTAACTTCACACTGGATCATACAGATGTTACAGGGTTCTCTTATAATGGAATTGTCTTTTCTGAAGCTGGAGCAAAACGAATGAATTTACCTATCGACACATTTAATTTTTTTGTGGTAAGTGTTGAAAAAATGTCAGACTTTTTTGAGTATGATGCACTTGTCAGACGGGTTGCGGGTAACTCATATTTTACCAATGCGCGCTTGAGTGTTGAACGGGAAGTAAACAAAGAGAAGAGTCTAACGATGTTTATGGCTCTGGAAATTTTCATTCAATATAGTTTGGGGTTGGCCATTCTTGCACTTCTGTGCTTACAAAGGTTAATGACAAAGAGGAAGACCTTGGCAATTTATCATTTTCTGGGAGAGTCAAAAACAAAAATGGTTCTTAAACATTCACTCTTGTATGTCGTACCGGTATTGATTGTGATTTTACCTTCGATACTCTTCGCGGTAAATATGAAAATTCAAACTTCAAGTCTAGTATTCAGTTCGATGATTGGACTTACATTTGCATTCATTTTATGGGTGGTTTGCCTGTTGATTCATATCAGTTATCTGAGAGGAAGTCTACTTGATCTTCTGGATGAAAGGGAGTGAAACCGATGTTAAAGGTTATAGATTTAAAGAAGGATTATCGCAATGTTCATGCGCTTAGAGGGCTTTCGCTTGAAATACAACAAGGGGAGTTTGTATCAATTATGGGTAAAAGTGGTTGTGGGAAATCAACACTTTTACATTGTATGTCAGGTATCATGAAACCAACTTCAGGGGATATCATATTTGATGATCAAACACTGTTTTCACTAACTAGTGATAAACGAGCCAAAGTAAGGCGTGAGTCCATGGGATTTGTTTTTCAGTTCTTTCATCTGATTCCAGAGCTTACAGTGAGGGAAAACATCTTATTGCCTGTGAAAGTAAACCGGTTGAAGCTCGACGAAAAGCATTATGAACGATTGCTGAAAGATTTGGGACTTTTGGAGTTTGTGGATCGACTTCCATCTACATTAAGCGGTGGCCAACAGCAACGTGTCGCAATTGCTCGTGCTCTGATTCATAAACCTGCGATTGTTTTTGCGGATGAACCTACGGGAAATCTGGATGAGGACAGCTCAAAGGAAGTCATAGAATTATTGAAGTCTCTTCAAAAACAATATGATCTTACCTTGGTGCTGGTGACACATGATAGGGATGTTGCTTCGTTTGCGGATCGAGTTGTTCGAATGCGTGATGGAAGAATCATTTGATGAACTTTAAGTGCATCAGATAAGAGATAAGGCTTGTCGTAAAGATGAGCTTTTTTTGCATTTAAAAACCACATGAAGTGGTTTAGTTTGGTTTAATTTCAAGTCTGTGAGGTGCTAATCCTGGGAAAAGAATGGTGACCAGTATGTTGACTCCATAGAGGAAGGCAATCGCAAAGACGATGGAAAAGAGGATGTTTTTCTTGCGTAGGTTGGAAACAAGATAGGGAATGGACAAAAAGAGAGAAATGGGTCCAAGAAAAAATACAGAGAAGTAGGTAACCATCACAATCATCCATTTATATAGTAAGGTGTCAGGAAAGAAAAGTGATTTCATGTTGTCTTTCTTGTTCGACTGCTGAGGATGATCGTTTTGGAAATAAGATAAGTTTACATGGTAGAGTGTGGCTAGCATATTTATGGATTCGAAACTAGGTTCACTCATGCCATTTTCCCACTTGGATATGGTTTGTCTTGTCACATGCAGTTTTTGTGCCAGTGTTTCCTGTGAATCCCCTGCTTGAACCCGTAATTGATGGATTTTGATTCCCAATTTGCTATTCATAGTCCCCTCCATTGAAAATATCGTGATTAATGTTCATTATGCCACGCAAAATAACAAAATGCAACCAATCGTTGCTAGGCTTAACAGCTAAATCTATGTAAGATTTAAGTAGCAGATACCTGTGCAGTACTTTTTGGTTTTCAGTCAGGGAGTGTGATGGTTTTTGGTAAGGACGGGGGTGAGAGACACATGCAGGCATCCGTAGCGATCTTTGATATATCGAATGATTACGCCAATTTAGTACAGGCAGTGTATGATTCTGTTGGGCAAAAAGCTGTGATAACCGTTCTGCGTGACGTGTCACCATTTAAAACCATGGGAACCCGATGGTCATCACGGGAAACGTACACGATTTCGTATACTTCATTGAGTGAGAAGGCATCGTTTAAAGTCGATATGTTGGATTATCAGTTTGTTTCCGTCCATTCAGGTGGTTATTCAGTCTTTGGATATCAGGTGAACTCAACGAGATTATCACTGATTCATCGTTCTCATGCTATGTATGTGTTGGATTGCAGTTTTTTGTTTCGCAGTTGGACAAATCGATTAAGTGTAAGATTAAATGAACATGGTTTTATGGTAGTTAGTTTCAATGATTAACAAAGAATGTATGATTCATAGGGAGGTAAAATGAAAAAAGTCTGGAAATGTGTGTTAGAAATGAGTTTTGGATCATTGATTGTAATGTTTCTTTCGTCAGAAGTCATTATGGATTTTCTGATAACATCTGTTCGTTTAGCGACGTGGTGGAAGCTAACGCTAGTTGTTTATGGGTTTTACTTAATCTATACTTCAACGATCCAACTTGTCATGTATGTTCAATCGATGAAAGAAGGTATTTGAATAACATTTGTGTCAATACAGGGGGGACCTGTATCAATTTAGTAGTCTACGATTCGTGGACTCACTCGAATAAGGGTGGCTAGACAATCTTTGGGGTCAATGATAAGATGTTTACGCGGAGGTATAACCATGAATCAGAAACATGTAGGGATTAAGATTGCGCAGCGTCGTAAGGAGCTAGGATTAACTCAGACGGTACTCGCAGAAAAGCTTCAGGTAACAAATAAGGCGGTGTCTAAGTGGGAAACCGGTGAGGGATATCCGGATATTACACTCATTAAAAAACTTGCCAACCAATTAGAACTAAGTGTAGATGAACTGCTTGATGACAATGAGGATAAGATAGATGAAGTCAGTGAGGTTGTGATGAAAAAAAGTAAACATGATGTGTATCTTGCCATTCTTCATGTGGCAGTGATTTACACATTTGTACTGCCATTTCTCACATTTAATGTGTATATGTTTGATATTGATGCTCTACCAGGGTTTACTATCACCCAACAAGGTTTTCAACTGCTGTTTTCAAGTCCAAACAATGCGGTAACCATGTTGTTGATCTTAGGGTTGTATGTGATTGTCATTGTGTCTATTCTTAAGGTGATTCGACACATAATGCTTTATGTTAGAAAACATTCGTTGTTTGATTTTCTAACACAGAAAAGAGTGGTGCTGGTCTATCGATTGATAGGTCTTGCCACAATTGTCACATTACTTTACATGAATTTTGTAAGTACGATTGAACTCGGAGTTATTTTACTAAGTATTGTTTGGGGCGTGGGTCAAGTCTATGAGGTTCTAGTAAATCAGAAGTCGATATAATAAGGTAGAAATGGTATGTGTAATGAAAAAAAACGTTAGCACATGCCATTTTTTGTTTGACAAAGAGGTTTTTAGAACCTTATAAAATATGATATACTTGAAACAAGAGGTGAAATATATGCTAACATCAATTTCATTTGAGTCTTTTGAGGTGGCACCGTTAACGTTGTTTGATAAGGATTGGTGCCTCATTACAGTGAATGATCATGGGCGAGTCAATACCATGACCGCCAGTTGGGGAGGACTTGGAACCCTTTGGAATCAGCCGATTGCGACCATTTTTGTGCGACCAACCCGGTTTACACATGAGTTGTTGAAGAATGAGAAGTCATTTACCATCAGTTTTTTTGACAAGAAGTATAAGCCAGCACTGTCCTATCTTGGAAGTGTAAGTGGTAGAGAAACAGATAAAATTAAAGAGTCCGGTTTAACACTGATTCAGGACGAACGAAGAGATACATTTGAGGAAGCCGTTATGGTCATTCGTTGTTCCGTCTTATATGAAGATGTAATCAAACCTGAGTGTTTTATTGTGGATGGATTGGACGAAAAGGTTTATCCAAAGAAAGATTATCATACAATGTACATAGCCAGAATTCAGGAAATTCTAGTTAAGGAGGATTCGAAATGAGTTTTTTGGATCTAGCTTACAAACGTCATTCCGTTCGCAGTTTCAAAGAACACAAAATTCTTGAGGAACATCTGGAACACGTATTTAAAGCAGCTCAATTGGCACCAACAGCGGCCAACCGTCAGCCGCAACGTTTCTATCTCATTGAAAATTCTCAGTTGGCGAAGTTGAGTGAGGTTACCAGATATTCCTTTGGGGCTCCTTTAGTCATATGTATTGGCTATGATAAGACAATTTCATGGAAAAACAAATATGATGGAATTGATGGTGGAGATGTGGATTGCTCGATTGTGGCTACCCATATGATGCTTGCGGCCAGTGAAGTCAATTTGGGGACCTGTTGGGTAGGGTCGTTTGATAAAGCGAAATTAAAGGAACTATACCCGCTTCCGGTTGATTTTGAGCCGGTGCTGCTTCTGCCTATCGGATATCCATCCGATGATAGTCGCCCACATCCATTACATGATAAAAGGGATGATTGGAAGAGCAAAATAGTCTAATGTTCATATAAAAACGCATCGGGGGTGATTCCGATGCGTTTTTTAACGACTAAATTTTTGTAGGAAATCTGAGGTTTCGATTTTTTGCTTTTTCAGACTCTGAATTCTTGTTAATGAGATGTGCTGTCAGTGCCGTAAAGAACAAAGATAACAGAAGAAACAGATATCCTTCCCAGGATCGTATATCAACATAAAAGTTGAGGAATAATATCAAAGAAAATGAAAACATAAACATGGATAAAAATAAATGTAATTTGGGATTCTTTACTAGTTTTAACATTTTTTTCACCGTTGCCCTCCCCGCGATGTTTTATATAGAATCTACATCTGAACTCATTTTAGCATGTGTGTATTTTGAAGTAAAGTTGTTCAAAAAGTCGTTGACTTAAAAAAGGCGAGTTATTGTAACTTGCCTTTTAATATTTATGCTTCATTTTTAATTGCATCAATCATATTCTCTTTCATCACAGCCTTGGTCGTAACACTCATGGTTATCAACACAATGGTAAAGACAATCAGGAAGATGAAGATAAAGTGTGTATATGGGAAAGGTACGGTTGATTCAAACCCTTCGGATATCACCCATCGGACACCGAACATAGCAGCGATGGAAAGAGGAATGGATAGAAGCAGTGTGTTTAATCCATAATAGATACTTTCAAATTGTATCATTTTTTTGAAACTGCGTGGTTCCATCCCAACCGACTTAAGCATGGCAAACTCACGTTTACGGAGCTGAATGCTTGTCGTCATGGTGTTGATAATATTACTGACACTGATTAAGGCAATCAATGTGATGAATCCATAGAGGAAAATCTGAATGATCAGTTTGATACTTTCAAGTTGCATACGTTCGGAAGTGTAGTTGTTTGAAAAATGTCGAACGTCTGTAAAACTGGATAAATAAGCATTGGCTTCCTTCTCTACCTCGACATCAGCTGAGGTTTTGATAGCAATTTCTGTGTAGTAATAGTACGTATTTAATGTTGGATGAAGAAAACTTTCGTCAAAAATCGAATCCACAGACGCTTCATTGGTGACAAGTAAAATCTGTGAAAAAGACGGAATAGAGCGTCCTAACGGGATGTTCTCTGTAAATGCCACAATTGATGCATCCATCGTTGATGTAGAATTTCCACTTTCATTGTGCCTGAACCCCATAGGAAAACTGACGGAGGTCTCATTCATGATGGATTGAAAATAGGTAGATTCAGCCTGATAGTCGGTGTGCTTGACAAGATTAACCAGAATAAACTCCATGGAGTCTTTGGTAAATTGAGTGTCTTTCAGATTCATCTGCTTAGTGTAATCTTGAAAGGATGCATCATCCATCACAGTGATGACAAATTCAACCTGATCCATGTTCGGTTTGACTTGCTTGAAAAACTCGAGTGCTTGAGATGAAAGTGGAACATCGTTGAGTTGTGCGGAAGTATGCAATAAACTGTAAGCCGCAAATGCATCGATATGATCCAAAATGGATAGTTGATTAACAATGGATTTTCTTTGATCCTTATTCTCATTGAGCATGTGAATGTATATATCTGTATTAATATCGGAGTATCCGAGACGAGACAAGTGAAACATGTTTGAGATAAAATAAGAGACAGACATGAATAACACAACACTGACAGATAATGAAATGACCGTCGTTCTAAATTTCTTGCGATTTCTCTGTGTGTTCTTATGAGCCAGTTCTCCCTCATGACCAAAGAGTCTCGAAACAATTCTCGGGGTTTCAAGTTTCTTCTGATTTATCTTAACTTCCTTTCGTTCGCTAAGTGCGTCAATGACACTCATATTCGAAAAGCGAATTGCAGGAATCCAGACAGAAAGTAGAATAGTGACAAGCGATAGTGCAATGGATACTAGAATCACGGTAGGCGAGACAGAAAGTGATAACTTACCACTGGAACCAATCAGATTAAACATCAGAGGTTCAATGAATCTTAAGGTAATACCAATACCAAGAATGCCGGATAATATTCCGATGGTGGTA
>ERZ869909.878-NODE-878-length-28690-cov-3.364345_pt1 | contig 28690 bp, 23 predicted proteins | sample MGYA00520892_ERZ869909 | MGnify/ENA primary metagenome ERZ869909 (study PRJEB32215, sample SAMEA104723947) | bioreactor metagenome | biome: bioreactor; feature: anaerobic bioreactor; material: water | place: China | collected 2015-03-12 ...
TCAGAGGCCCAGCGCCGCCTTCAGCCGGGCGTAGACCTCTGCGAACTCGCCGTCCGCGTCGACGGTCTGCAGCTTGCCGAGCCTGCGGTAGTACTCGACCAGCGGCGCAGTCTCGGCGCGGTAGACCTCGAGCCGGCGGCCGATGGTCTCCTCGCGGTCATCGGATCGCTGCACCAGCTCGCCGCCGCAGGCTTCGCAGCGTCCGTCCGCCGGCGGCGGCAGGAAGTGAACGTTGTAGACCCGGCCGCACTTCGTGCAGCTGCGCCGCCCTGTCAGGCGCTTGAGCAGGATGGCATGGTCGAGGTCCATCAGGATGGCGGCATCCAGCGGCTGGCCGAGCTCCGCGAGCACACCCTCGAGGGCTTCTGCCTGGGCCAGGTTGCGGGGAAAGCCATCGAGGATGAAGCCCTGCGCCGCATCCGGCTGCGCGACGCGATCCCTGAGAATGCCGAGCACGATCTCGTCGGACACCAGCTGGCCGGCCTCCATGGCCGCCTTGGCCTTCAGGCCATGGTCCGTGCCACGGGCCACGGCATCCCGCAGGAGGTCGCCCGTGGAGACCTGGGGACGGCCGAAATCGGCCACCAGCTTCTTCGCCTGCGTGCCCTTGCCAGAGCCCGGAGCGCCAAGCAGAACTATGCGCATTCATTCTCTCCCAAATGCTGTCGCGCGGCCGTCCGGGGCCGGGCGCCCAAGCTTGCCGCCGCGTGCCGGCGCGGTCAAACCCTGCGCGGCCCTACTGCGGTAAACCGCTACCCGTCCCGTGGCGCGGCGACGAGGTAGAATCGGCCCCGACGCGCGTCACGCCAGCAGCCACCCGGAGCCACGATGAAGCAGAAAAGGAACCTCTTTTACGCCCAGTCCGGCGGTGTCACGGCCGTCATCAACGCCACCGCCTGCGGCGTCATCGAGACTGCCCGCAAGGACAAGCGGCGGGTGGGCAGGGTCTACGCCGGTCGCATGGGCATCGTCGGCGCGCTGCGCGAGGAGCTGATCGACACCAGCAAGGAAACCGCCAGGGACATCGCCGCCCTGCGCCACACGCCCGGCGGCGCCTTCGGCTCGGTACGCTACAAGCTCAAGAGCATCGAGCAGAGCGCCGCCGAGTACCAGCGGCTCATCGAGGTGTTCCGCGCGCATGACATCGGCTACTTCATCTACAACGGCGGCGGCGACTCCATGGACACCGCCAACAAGGTGGCCCAGGTGGCGAAGTCGATGAACTACGACATCACCTGCGTCGGCGTCCCGAAGACGGTCGACAACGACCTGCCGATCACCGACAACTGCCCCGGCTTCGGCTCGGTCGCCAAGTACGTCGCCGTCTCCACGCTGGAGGCCGGCATCGACGTCGGCTCGATGCCGCAGACCAAGGTGTTCATCCTCGAGGTGATGGGGCGTCATGCCGGCTGGATCGCGGCGGCCGGAGCGCTGGCGGGCAAGGACCGCAGCGAGCCGCCGCACCTGATCCTGTTCCCGGAGGTTCGTTTCGATGAGGAGGCATTCGTCGCCAAGGTGAAGGAATCAGTGGAGCGCTACGACAACTGCGTCATCGTCGCCTCGGAAGGCATCCGGCGTCCCGACGGCAGCTTCGTCGCCGAGTCCGGCACGCGCGACGCCTTCGGCCACGCCCAGCTCGGCGGCGTGGCGCCGCACCTGGCCGAGATCGTCCGCGGCCGGCTGGGCTACAAGTTCCACTGGGCGGTGGCCGACTACCTGCAGCGCTCGGCCCGCCACATCGCCTCGAAGGTCGACGTCGAACAGGCCTACGCGATGGGCAAGGCCGCGGTGGAGATGGCACTGGCCGGCGTGCATGGCAAGCTGCCGGTCATCGTCCGCACTTCCGACCAGCCCTACCGATGGAAGGTGGGCCAGGCCGAGCTGGCCAAGGTCGCCAACGTCGAAAAGAAACTGCCGCGCAAGTACATCTCGGCAGACGGCTTCCACGTCACCGAGGCCTGCCGCCGCTATCTCGCGCCGCTGATCAAGGGCGAGGACTACCCGCCCTACAAGAACGGCATCCCGCAGTACGTCAAGCTCAAGAACCGGCTGGCGAAGAAGAAGCTGCCGCCGTGGGAGGGCTGAAGCGCCCGGGCAGCCGCGGGAAGAGCTTCTCGCTGAGGCGCTGAGGCGCTGAGGGGCGGAGACGCGGCGAGCATTCGGGGCCAAGAAAAAGGGCCGGGGTTTTGCCCCGGCCCTTGTTTTTCTCAGGCTCCGCGCCTTGGCTTCTCCGCGCCCCTGCGCGAGCCCATTCGTGCGCGAGCCCTGCCTGTTACGCCGTCAGTAGCGGTGCGATCACCAGGCTGACGATGGCCATCACGTTGATGAGGATGTTCATCGACGGGCCCGAGGTGTCCTTCAGCGGGTCGCCGACGGTATCGCCGACGACGTTCGCCTTGTGGGTCTCGGAACCCTTGCCGCCGAAGTTGCCCTTCTCGACGTACTTCTTGGCGTTGTCCCAGGCACCACCGGCGTTCGCCATGGTCAGCGCGAGCAGCACGCAGCCCAGCAACGCGCCGCCCAGCATGCCGCCGAGCGCCTCGGCGCCGAGTACGAAGCCGACCACGACCGGCGCGAGCACGGCGATGGCCGCCGGCAGCAGCATCTTCTTGATCGCCGCAGTGGTGGCGATGTCGACGCAACGCACGGTGTCCGGCTCGGCCTTGCCTTCGAGCAGGCCCGGGATCTCGCGGAACTGGCGGCGGATCTCCTGGATCATGGCAAAGGCCGCATCACCCACGGAGGTCATGGTGATGGAGGCCACCAGGAACGGGAAGATGCCGCCGATGAACATGCCGATGAGCACGTCCGGGTCGCTGATGCGAAGCTCGAAGCCATCGATGCGGTGCGAGACCTCGGCGATGTAGGCGGTGATGATGGTCAGGGCTGCCAGCGCCGCGGCGCCGATGGCAAAGCCCTTGCCGATGGCAGCCGTGGTGTTGCCCAGCTCATCGAGGCTGTCGGTGATCTTGCGGGTCTCCTTGCCGAGACCCGCCATCTCCGCGATACCGCCGGCGTTGTCGGCCACCGGGCCGTAAGCGTCGATGGCCATCGTGATGCCGACAGTGGCCAGCATGCTGACTGCCGCGATGCCGACGCCGTACAGGCCGGCCTGCCAGTTGGCAACGAAGATGATGGCGCAGATGGTGAGCACCGGGATCACCACGGACATCATGCCGGTCGCAAGACCCGAGATGATCACGGTGGCCGGGCCGGTCTCACCCGAACGGGCGATCTCGCGCACCGGCTTCCCGGCGGTGTAATGCTCCGTGGCGAGGCCGATGATCACGCCGCCGACCGAGCCGGCCACGGTCGCCCACCAGACGTTGGCGCCGACGTCGACCCAGCCGAACAGGAAGAACGACAGGGCGATGAACACCACCGAGGTCGAGATGGTGCCGACGCGCAGCGCCACTTCGGGTGACTTGTTCGAGGAGGCGCGCACGAAGATGATGCCGGCGATCGAGCACAGCAGGCCGAGCGAGCTAAGCAGCAGCGGCAGGCCCATCAGGCTGGCGTCGGGCCCGAGGCCGGGGACGATGTTGCCTTCGGTCTGCTGGACCATCACGGTGGCCAGCGCCACGGTCGCGATCATGGCGCCGCAGTAGGACTCGAAGATGTCGGAGCCCATGCCCGCCACGTCGCCCACGTTGTCGCCGACGTTGTCCGCAATCACGCCCGGGTTGCGCGGGTCGTCCTCGGGGATGCCGGCCTCGATCTTGCCGACCAGGTCGGCACCCACGTCGGCGCTCTTGGTGAAGATGCCGCCGCCGACGCGGTAGAACAATGCGACCACGCCCGCACCCATGCCGAAACCGTGGATGCGGTGCGCCGTCTCCGGATCGGTGCCGAACACCACGTACAGGGTGCCGAGGCCGAGCAGGCCGAGCGAGGCCAGCACCAGGCCCATGACGGAACCGCCGAAGAAGGCCACGGTCAGCGCCGTCGGGGCGCCGAGCGTGTGCGCGGCGGTGGTGGTGCGCACGTTGGCACGCGTCGCCGCGTACATGCCGAGGAACCCGGCGAGAGCGGAAGTGAAAGCCCCCACCAGGAAGGCGATGGCCGTCTGGTAGCCGAGCGGCGAAAGCAGGATGGCGATGGCGATGACGGCCACCGAGGCACCGATCAGCTTGATTTCGCGGCTCATGAACGCCATTGCGCCGAGCTGGATCTGGCGGGCGATCTGCTGCGGCTTGCCTTCCATCGCGGGATAACTCATCACCGCGCGGAAGACGACGAACGCAGCGACCATCCCGATGACGCCCACGATGAGCGGGATCAGGTTGATGCTCATGGTTCCCCTTCTCTTTATCTAGGTCTGGTGTTGGAATTCTGGCGGCCGCGGCCACCGGCGGCGGCGCGGCATAACCGCGCGATTATACAGAGAAATGCGCCCGGGGACAGGAGGCGTCGCCGGGTCCGTGCCCTCAGGCGCCCTTGGCGGGCAGCGCCACCGGCCTGCCGACGGCAAACCCCTGCACGAAATCCACCTTCAGCGCCCGCACCACCTCGAAGGCCTGCTCGCTCTCGACATGCTCGGCGATCACCTTGATGCCGAGCGAGCGGGCCAGCTCGATCATGGCGGTGACCATCGCCAGGTTGACCTCGTCGCCGCCGAGGCCGCGTATGAAGGAGCCGTCGATCTTCAGGTAATCCATCGACAGCTTCTTGAGGTTGGCGAAGGAACCCAGCCCGCTGCCGAAATCGTCCAGCGCGAAGGTGCAGCCGAGGCCGTGCAGGACCGCGATGAAGCGGCTGGCGTGGTCGAGGTCACCGCCCACCGCGGTTTCCGACAACTCGAAGCAGACCTGGCTGGGCTGCACGCCGGTCCGGTCGAGGCAATCCACCACGTACTCGAGGAACTGCGGGTCGGCCAGCGTCTGGCTCGAGACGTTGATGGCGACGCTGCGCCCGCGCGGCAGCCGGAGCGCCCCGGCGCCCAGCGCGGCCAGCACGGCCTGCAGCACCCAGCGATCCACGTTCGGCATCAGGTGATAGCGCTCGGCCGCCTGCATGAAGTCCATCGGCTGGCTCTGGATACCGTCGGCGTCCTTCAGCCGCAACAGCACTTCGCAGGCCGGCCCGCTGTCCGGGCGCCCGCCGAGGGCGACGATCGGCTGGGTATAGAGCTCGAAGCGATTCTCCTTCAGCGCCGCCTGCAGGCGCTGCAGCCAGGCGATCTCGCCGCGCTGGCGGGCTACCGCCTCGTCGCGTGCCGAATAGACGTGCACCCTTCCCCGCCCCTGTTGCTTGGCCACGTAGCAGGCCGAGTCGGCGGCGCTCAGGGTGTCCTCGATGGAACCGCTCTCGGCGCCGATCTGCACCAGGCCGATGCTGACGCCCACCGTGAAGATCTGGTCGCGCCAGACGAAGCGGAAGTCGCGGATGGCGGCGCACACGTCGTCAGCGATTTGCCGTGCCTTCTCCAGCGGGCAGCCGATGAGCAGCATGCCGAACTCGTCGCCACCGATCCGGGCGACCACGTCGGAATCGCGGATCTGTTCCTTCAGGATGCCGGCGATCTCGCGCAGCATCGCATCGCCCGCCGTATGGCCGCTCGTGTCGTTGACCACCTTGAAGCGGTCCAGGTCCAGGTAACACAGCACGTGGCTGCTGCCGCCGGCGTGGGCGGTGTTCAGCGCCTCGTCCAGGCGGCGCTCGAACTCGCGCCGGTTGACCAGCCCGGTGAGGGGGTCATGGCTTGCCTGGTAGGACATCTGGCGCGTGATGCCGCGCAACTCCGAGACGTCGTGCATCACGACCACGCAGCCGGAGACTTCCCGACCCGCGGCGCGAATGGGCGAGGCGCGCAACTCGACCGAGTGCTCCTGCCCCGAGCCTCGCGGCACCAGCAGCGCCCGCCGGCCGAGGTCGACCCGCCGCCCTTCCGCAAGGCAGCGCGCCACGGGATCGCCGAGGGCACGGCGGTCGGCCTCGTCCACCAGCGCTGCAAGCTCGTCCAGGCGGCGGCCGCGGGCGTGATCCCGAGAGCAGCCCAGCAGCACCTCCGCTGCGCTGTTGGCGTAGTCGATGTGGCCGAGGGTGTCCGTCGTGATCACGCCCTCGCTGATGGACTCCAGCGTGGCCTCCGCGAGCACGGTGCCCTGTTGGCGAGCCGCCTTGAGCGTCTCGTCGCGGGTGGCCCGCACGACCGTACCCACGACCGGGCTGCCGGCCGGCAAGGGGAAACCCGCCAGGTCACATTCGACCAGAAGTCCGTTGCCGTCGCGCAGGTGCAGCCGTACCGCCGACTGCCGCCCGCTGCGGCGGGCCTGCAACCAGGCCGACATGGCCTCGGCCTGCTCCGGCCGCACCAGGTCGAGGAGGCGCCGGCCGGCGAGCGGCTCGCCGGCACCGAGCAGGGCATCCGCAGCGGCGTTGGCGTACTGGATCTCGTCGTCGTGCAGGAGCACGGCATCGTCGATGCGCTCGGCGAGGCGCAGGAACAGCGGCTGGTCGGCGAGTACGGCCAGCGGATGTGGAAGGTCCGATGCCCGTCGGCCCACGGGCGCGCGGCGCTCCCGCACGCGCTCCTCGGCCTCCGACATGCGCATCGGCACGGCCCCGCCCTCCACCCGCGGCTCCGCACGGCGGCGCCACAGCACCACGGCGAACAGCCCCAGGCCTGCCGCCACCAGCGTGCTCAGCGTGAGGGTCTCGATCAGGGCCATGGGCGACTCATCGGGCGCGCGTCTCAGCTCGGCCGGTAGACGCGCGCGGCACCGCGGCGGAACTCGAGAGACTTCTCCTGCATGCCGCTCTGCAGGGCCTCCGCGGCGTCAGCCAGCCCGCGCGACTCGGCGTAGGCACGCACTTCCTGGGTGATCTTCATCGAGCAGAACTTCGGCCCGCACATCGAGCAGAAATGCGCCACCTTGTGCGCCTCTTTCGGCAGCGTCTGGTCGTGGTACTCGCGCGCCCGCTCCGGGTCCAGCCCCAGGTTGAACTGGTCCTCCCAGCGGAACTCGAAGCGAGCCTTCGACAGGGCATTGTCACGCAACTGCGCGGCGGGATGTCCTTTCGCCAGGTCGGCGGCGTGGGCCGCGATGCGGTAGGCGATCATGCCCTCGCGAACGTCGTTGCGGTCCGGCAGCCCGAGGTGTTCCTTGGGGGTCACGTAGCAGAGCATGGCGGTGCCGTACCAGCCGATCTGCGCCGCGCCGATGGCCGAGGTGATGTGGTCGTAGCCCGGCGCGATGTCGGTCACGAGCGGTCCGAGCGTGTAGAACGGCGCCTCGAGGCAGTCGGACAGCTCCTTGTCCATGTTCTCGCGGATGAGCTGCATGGGGACGTGGCCGGGGCCCTCGATCATGACCTGCACGTCGTGCTCCCACGCCCGGCGCGTGAGCTGGCCAAGCGTCTCGAGCTCCGCGAACTGCGCGGCATCGTTGGCATCGGCGATGCTCCCCGGCCGCAGCCCGTCGCCGAGCGAGAAGCTGACGTCGTAGGCCGCCATGATCTCGCACAGCTCGTCGAAATGAGTGTAGAGGAAATTCTCCTCGTGGTGCGCCAGGCACCACTTCGCCATGATCGAGCCGCCGCGGGAGACGATGCCCGTGACCCGCCGTGCCGTCAGCGGAATGAAGGGCAGCCGGACGCCGGCGTGAATGGTGAAGTAATCGACCCCCTGCTCGGCCTGCTCGACGAGCGTGTCGCGGAACAGCTCCCAGCTCAGCTCCTCGGCCCGGCCGTCCACCTTCTCCAGCGCCTGGTAGATGGGCACCGTGCCGATCGGCACCGGGGAATTCCGGATGATCCACTCGCGGGTCTCGTGGATGTGCTTGCCGGTGGAAAGGTCCATGACCGTGTCCGCGCCCCAGCGGATCGCCCATACGAGCTTCTCGACTTCCTCCGCGATGGACGAAGTGACGGCGGAGTTGCCGATGTTGGCGTTGACCTTCACGCGGAAATTGCGGCCGATGACCATCGGCTCGAGCTCAGGATGATTCAGGTTGCAGGGAATGATGGCGCGCCCGGCAGCGACCTCGTCGCGCACGAACTCGGGCGTCACGCGTGCCGGCAGCCGCGCCCCGAAGGCCTGCCCCGGATGGCGCGCGAGCAGCCCGGCGGCCGCGTAGCTCTCGCGCATCTCGTCGAGCCGGGCGTTCTCGCGCAACGCGATGTACTCCATCTCGGGGGTTACGATGCCGCGGCGGGCGTAATGCATCTGGGTCACGACCCGGCCCGGCCGCGCCCGCCTTGGCTCGGGCCGGCCGGGGAAAGCCAGGGCCGCGGCGTCCGCGGACTGGGCCCGCGTGCGTGCGAAGGCCGAGCTCTGCGCGGCCAGCGACAGGCAGTCGCCGCGTTCCTCGATCCAGCCCGCGCGCAAGGCCGGCAGGCCCCTGAGCAGGTCGACGCGGTAGCCGGCGTCGGTGTACGGTCCGGAAGTGTCGTAGACGACGATGGGCGGGTTCGATTCCGGGCCCGCGACGCCCGGTGTCGCCGCCTGCGAAATCTCCCGCATGGCGACGCGCAGGTCAGCGCGGCTGCCCTGCACGTGGATCTTGCGGGAGCCCGGGTACGGGCGGGTCACGGCCTCGCCGAGGCGAGCCGGATCACTGAGTTCATCACGCGGATTGGCGCTCATTGCGTCGAAGCTTAGCCGAAGCGTGGCGATGGCCTACGGGGCATTCACCATAATGCAGCGGACCCACCTTGTCACACCATTCCGCAGGCACTAACCTGATTCACTTTCCACGCCCCCCGCAGCGTCTGCGCGCCCCCGCCGATGAACCTCGAAACCGCCCGCCTGCAAATGATCGGACAACAGCTCCGCGCATGGGAGGTGCTCGACGACCGGGTGCTTGGGGTGATGGCGGAAGTTCCTCGCGAGCATTTCGTCGCGCCGGGCTGGCAGGCGCTGGCCTACGCCGACACGGCCGTGCCGGTCGGGGCCGGCAAGCGCCTCGCGCCCCCCAAGATCCAGGGCCGCGCCCTGCAATCGCTGGCGCCGCGGGACAACGAGACCGTGCTGGAGATCGGTTGCGGCAGCGGGTACCTGAGCGCCTGCCTGGCACGGCTGGCCGCCCGGGTCACCGCAATCGAGCGGCAGCCCGAGCTGGTGGCCGCGACGAAGCGCAACCTGGCGGAACTCGGTATCGACAACGTCACCGTGCTCGAAGGCGACGCGCTGGCGCTGGAATTTCCCCAGCGCTTCGATGTCGTATGCGTGAACGGCTCGCTGCCCGCGGCGAGACCGGAGCTCGAGCGGCTGCTGGCGGTGGGCGGACGGCTGTTCGTGGTCGTGGGCCGCCCGCCCGTGATGACGGCGCACCGAATCACGCGCACCGGCGAGTCGGAGTGGCTGCGCGAGAGCCTGTTCGAAACCTGCCTGCCTGCGCTCGAGCAGGCACCCTCGGCCACGGAGTTCGAGTTCTGATGATCCGGGAAATGACCCCCACCGAGTTCAAGGCCCGGGCCGACGCCGGGGAGGATCTGCTGCTGCTCGACGTGCGCGAGGACTGGGAGCTGGGCATCGCCCGCCTCGACCACGCGGTGCACATGCCGATGGGCCAGGTACCCGACCGGCTGGCCGAACTCGAATGCGACCGCGAGATCGTCGTCGCGTGCCGCAGCGGCGGCCGCAGTGCACAAGTGGCGCGTTTCCTGGTCCAGCAGGGCTTCACCAGGGTCTGGAACCTGGCCGGCGGCGTGCTCGCCTGGTCGGAGGAAGTCGATCCCTCGATTACGCCCTACTGAATGCCGCGGGCCGGCGGGGGTTGCCCGCCGCGCTGCGATATGGTGATATAGCTCACTATATCACCTAGGATCCCAACCGGATTTCTGCAAGGAACGACTGATGAACCGCTACCGCCTGCCCTTGCTGCTCACCGCGTTCGCGCTGCTTGCCGCGCCCCCGGCCCAGGCCGTGAGCCTGCTGGAGGCTTACCGGGATGCCCTGCGCAGCGACCCGACCCTGCGCGAGGCGGCCGCCAACCGCCTTGCGACCCTCGAGGCGCGGCCGCAAGCCCGCGCCGCGCTGTTGCCCCAGTTCGAGGCGACCGGCAGCTACCAGTACCAGGACCGCTCGGGGACGCAGAACATCACCCAGCGGGAGGAAGGTGGCGAAGTGGTGACGTTCACCACCGGCTTCCGCCAGGAGGTCGAGCCGCAGCGCAACTGGGAGCTGCGCGTGACCCAGTCGCTGTTCCGCTGGGACCAGTGGGTGGCCCTGCGGCAGGCCGACAGGCAACTCGCGCGCGCCGAGGCGGAGTTCCGCGCCGCCGAGCAGGACCTGATGGCCCGCGTGGCCCAGCGCTATTTCGAGATCCTGGGCGCCCGCGCCACCTTGCAGGCGGCCGAGGCCGCGCGCGAGGCGATCGGCCGCCAGCTGGAACAGGCAGAGAAGCGTTTCGAAGTCGGCTTGTCCGCCATCACGGACGTGCAGGAAGCACGCGCCAGCTACGACGCCGCCACGGCCACCGTGATCGAAGCAAAGCGCTCGCTTGCCGTGGCGCGCGAGTTCCTGCGTGAGATCACCGGCGAGTACTACGAGGGCCTGGCCGACGCCGGCCCGGACACGCCGCTGGTGTCGCCCGAGCCCCTGGACGCCGACGAGTGGGTGCGCACGGCGCTGTCGCGGAACCTCAACCTCGAGGCGGCGCGCATCGGCGCGGAGATCAGCCGCGATTCCATCGAGGCCAACCGCGGCGGGCACTACCCGGCGCTCGACCTGTTCGTGGCGCGCGGCAACCAGCGCACCACGGCGCAGCGCCAGAACCGGCCGCAGGCTGATCCGGGCGAACCGGACCCGGAACCGCAGCCGTACTTCCCGGACAACAGCGACCTCTGGCAGAACAGCTACGGGCTGCAGGTCCGGGTGCCGATCTATTCCGGCGGCGCCGTGGCCTCGCGGGTGCGCGAGGCGACCTACCTGCACCAGGCCAGCCAGCAGCAGCTCGAGCGCATCGCGCGCCAGACCGAGCGCCAGACACGCGACTCGTTCCTGTCGGTCACCTCCGAGATCAGCCGCGTGCAGGCACTCGCGCAGGCGGTGGAATCCAGCCAGACCGCGTTGCGCGCCACCGAGGCCGGCTTCGAGGTCGGCACGCGCACCACGGTCGACGTGCTGCAGTCACGCCGCCAGTTATTCGAGGCGCAGCGTGACTTCGCCAACAGCCGCTACACCTACCTGGTGAACGCGCTCTTGCTGAAGCAGGCGGCCGGCATCCTGCGCGAAGCCGACATCGAGGAGATCGACGGCTGGCTCAAGCCGGCCCACGAAGTGCCGCCGCCGTCCCAGCCGGTACGCTGAATCGCCGGCCGGCCGGCCTTCAGCCCGACGAGCCGGACGACGGTGGCGGCCGCCCGAGCAACGGCTCGAGCAGCTGCAGGAGCCGCTCGAGCGCGCCGCTGCTCTCTGCCGCCACGTTGCGGGCGCATTCGCCGCGCTCCCTTCGCTCGGCAGGCGAGGCCAGCAGTGCCCCCACCGCCTCGCCCAGGCTGGCTGCGTCCGCGACGATCTCCAGCGCGCCGGATTCCCGCAGCAGCGCGGCGATGTCCTCGGCATTGAAGTTGTGCGGGCCGGTGACCACCGGCAGGGACAACACCGCGGGTTCCAGCAGGTTGTGCCCGCCGATGGGCACCAGGCTGCCACCGACGAAAGCCACGTCCGCAGCGGCGTAGAAGGCTGGCAGCTCGCCGAGGCTGTCGACCAGGTACACCGCATCGTTGCGCCCCGGCACTTCCCCCAGCGAGCGGCGGCGAAAGGTCACCCCGCGTCGCGCCAGCATTTCGGCCACGCCCGCGAAGCGCTGCGGATGACGAGGTACCAGCAGCAGCAATGCCTCCGGGTGCCGGGCCCGCACGCGCTCGTGCGCATCGAGCGCAGCTTCCTCCTCGCCCTCGTGGGTGCTCGCCGCCACCCAGACCGGGCGTTCGGCCGCATGTTCGGCGCGGAAAGTCCGGCCCACCTCCGTCATGCCCGGCGGGAATTCCAGGTCCGCCTTCAGGTTCCCGACCAGGAGCGTGCGTGCCGGGTCGGCCCCGAGCAGGCGAAAGCGCTGCGCATCCTGCCCGCTCTGTGCGGCGATCACCACGCCGTGCGAGAGTGCCCGCTTGAACAGGCTGCCGAAGCGCTGGTAACGCTTGACCGAGCGCGGCGAAATGCGGGCGTTCGCGAGCACCAGCGGAACCCCGTGCGCACCGCACGCAGCATACAGGTTGGGCCAGAGCTCGGTCTCCATCACGATGGCGAGCCTCGGCTGCATGCGGCGGAAGAAGCGGCGCACCGAGCCCGGCGTGTCGTAGGGCGCGTAGCTGTGCAACACGGTGTCACCGAACAGGTCCCGCACGCGCTGCGCGCCGGTCGGCGTCACGGTGGTCACGACGACGGGGACCTCGGGATGACGCTGCCTGAGCGCCTTGACGAGCGAGGAAGCCGCCACCACTTCGCCGACCGATACCGCGTGCACCCAGATGCCGGGGCGATCCAGGCGGCTGCGGCCGAAGCCGAAACGCTCCTCGAAACGCTCCCAGTAGGCCCGGTTGCCGAGTCCCTTCCAGAACAGTACCGCGGCGACCAGCGGGGCCGCGAGGTAGGAGATGAGGAGGTAGAACGCGTGCAAGGGCGGGCAGCCAGGCGGGTGGCGGCGATGTTAGCACAGGGCCCGCGGACCGCCGGGCCCGGCTCGCTATAATGCATCCCGGCGGCGTGGCCGCGGTGACGGCAGGGGCCGCAGGCTTGAACAACGAGTACACACCTCTCTTCCGCTTCCTTGCGCCACGGTACTGGCCGGTGTGGCTCGCGCTGGGCATCGTGCGCCTGCTCGTGGCATTGCCATTCGCTGCACAGCTGCGGGCCGGGCAGTTCATCGGGCGGCTCGGCTACCTGCTGGCAGGCCAGCGGCGGCGGATCGCCGCGCGCAATCTCGAGCTGGCCTTTCCCGACCTGGACCGAGGCGAGCGCCGCAAGCTGCTCATGCGCCACTTCGACAGCCTCGGCATGTCGGCCATCGAGACCGGGATGTGCTGGTGGGCCGACGAGCGGCGCCTCGAGGGGCTATGCGAGGTTCGGGGGCTGGAACACGTGCAGGCGGCGCTGGCCGGAGGCCGCGGCGCGATCATGCTCACCGGGCACTTCACCACCCTGGACCTCGGCGGCCGCTTCCTGACCCAGCGCGCGCCGGTCAGCGCCATGTACCGGCCCCACCGCAATCCCCTGTTCGAGGAGATCATGCGCCGGGGCCGGGAGCGCTCGGCCAAGCACGCGTTCTCCAAGACGGACGTGCGGGCCATGATCCGCGGGCTGCGCACCAACCACCTCATCTGGTATGCGCCGGACCAGGCGCACAAGCGCGGCAAGTACAGCGCCGTGGTTCCCTTCTTCGGCGTGCCGGCGCCCACCAACACCGCCACCTCCGTATTCGCCCGCCTCGGTGATGCACCGGTCGTGCCCTTCTTCCCGGTGCGCCTGCCCGGCAAGGCCGGCTATCGGCTCGACATCCTCCCGCCCCTGGAAGACTTCCCGGGCGACGATCCGGTCTCGGACGCCGCGCGCATCAACCGGCTGCTGGAGGAGCGCATCCGGCTGTGTCCCGAGCAATACCTTTGGGTGCACCGCCGTTTCAAGCCTGCCGGGCCCGATGGCGCGGACCACTACGGCGAACTGGCCCGCAAGCCCAGGGCGCCGCGATAGCCCGAGAGCAGGCTCTCCCAGCCCACGGGGTCGAAGGGCGCGGCGCCGGGCTCGCCCGCGATCTTGCGCAGGGAGCGCTGCAGCCGCTCGAGGTTGCGCCGCTGCCAGCCCCCCGGGGACAGGAAGCGACCACGATCGAAGTCCAGCAGCCAGGCGCGGCCGGCCTCGTCGAGCAGTACGTTGTGTGCATTGAGGTCGGCGTGACAGGCCCCCGCGCGATGGAAGTCCGCCAGCGTCCGCCCGATCGCTTCCCAGTCGATGGCCTCGCCCGCGGCCAGCCGGCCGGAAAGCGGCTGCGCGCCGGGGATGCGCACGGTGGCGAGATCGGCGCCGTAGGCCAGGCCGCGGCGTTGCCAGCCCGCCGCCACCGGCCGCGGCACGGGCAGTCCGGCCTCCCAGAGACGCTGCAACATGCGCCACTCGCGGAAGGCCCGGGTGCGCTCCGTGCCGAGCCAGAGGTAGCGGTCGCTGAGGACCCGGCCCGCGAGGCCTCCTCGACGATAGTGCCGCAAGGCCCATTGCGCCGCCCCCGCGGCCACGAAATGCACCACGCCGCGCCCGCGCCCGGCCCGGCCCGCGTCGTGACCGGACCAGCGAGCCGGCTGGAACAACTCGGGGGTCGGGTGCTCGACCAGTTCAGGCGCGTACAGGATCCCCCAGCCCGGCCCGGTCGCCATCGCGACCCCGGGCATCCGCCGCGGCTCAATCACCCGCGGCGGCCGGATCACCGAGGATGAAGACGGCGCCGCAATAGGGGCACTGGGCCCGCCCGGATGCCTCGATCGGCAGGTAGACCCGCGGATGGGAATTCCACAGCTTCATCGCGGGCGTGGGGCAGGACAGCGGCAGTTCCGCTTGCGTCACCAGGTACTGGCGCTCGGCATTCGCCTCGATGGACGGGGTCTCGGTCATGACTGCACTCCTGCTGTGCCGCGCCCTGCGCCGGCAACTCGTAGCGGCACCTGTCGGCGAATTATAGCGGTGCTCAGTCCTCCATGATGCGTCGCCACACCGCACGCACGCGGTCCCGCAGCACGGCCACCTCGGCCACCGGCGCGTGTCCCGGCGCATTGGCCAGCGCGAGGCGATGCAACCGCTGGCGAAAGTCGAGGTAGGCCTGGTGCAGCAGCGCGCCGTCTTCCGTCGACAGCCGCCCGGCATCGCGCAAGTCCTCGATCTGGCGCACGTTGTCCGGCCAGCGCAGCAGCCCCGGATGGTCCGCGGCGTGCTGCAGCACCAGGTATTGCACGAGGAACTCGATGTCGGCTACCCCGCCGGCGTCCTGTTTCAGGTCGAAGGATTCCGCGCTGCCCGTCGACAGTTCGCTGCGCATGCGTTCTCGCATGGCCGCCACCTCGCCTCGCAGCGTGTCGCGCCGCACGGCCTCCACCAGCACGCGCACCCGCAGCGCCTCGAAGGCGCGTCGCACCTCCGGGTCACCCGCCACGGCGCGTGCCCGCAACAGGGCCTGGTGCTCCCAGGTCCACGCACGCTCGCGCTGGTAGGACTCGAAGGCCGCCAGGCTGGTGACCAGCAGCCCGCCCTTGCCGCTCGGGCGCAGCCGGGTGTCCACCTCGTACAACACGCCCGAACCGGTCGGCGTCGCCAGCAGGTGGACGATCCGGCGCGTCATGCGGGCGAACATCGTACCGGCCTCGACCACCGATGGGCCCTCCGTGCGCTGGATGGCGCCGCTGGCGTCGTGCACGAACACCAGGTCCAGGTCCGAGCCGTAGCCGAGCTCCAGTCCACCGAGCTTGCCGTAGCCGATGACGGCCATGTGGCAATCGCGCAGCTCGCCTTCGGCCTCGCCGCACAGTGCGCGGCCGTGGCGTTGCTCCGCATCCGCGCGCGCGATGCGGACGCAGGCCTCGAGGAGCACCTCGGCGATCCAGGTCAGCTGGTCGCTGACCTTCATCACGTGCAGCCGGCCGGTGAGGTCCGCCACGGCGACGCGGAACACGGCGGCGCGCTGGAAATTGCGCAACGCATCCATCAGGTCCTCGAGGTCGTCGGGCTCGACGCCGGCGAGGCGCTGGTCGAGCTCGGCCGCAAGCTGGTCGCGCCCGGGCGGGGTTTCCATCACCCGCGGGTCGATGAGATCGTCCAGCAACAGCGGATGCACCGCCACCTGGCTGGCGAGAAACTCGCTGCCCCCGCACAGCGTCACGAAGCGATCGAGCGCCGCCCGATTCTCGTTCAGCAGTGCGAAATAGGCGCTGCGTCCGCCGATCGCGCTGACCACCCGAAGCAGTCGCTCCAGCGCGTCCTCCGGCGCCGCCAGCGCGCCGGCGCCGCGCGCCAGCGCCGGCACCAGCGTCGCCAGGCGGTGTTGCGCCGTCTCGTCCAGCCGCCGGTACCAGGGCGCCTCGGCCAGCGCGCGCATCGCCGCCAGGGCACGCTCTGGCGCGCTGTAGCCGGCCCGTTGCAGCCCATGGCGGGCGTCATCGTCACCCGTGTCCTCGCGCCATGCCGCCGCCACGCCATCTTCCGCCGCGGCCGCTCGGTCATCCGCCGTCTGGTGGCGAAACCAGCACTCCACCCGTTCCTGGTGCCTGGCCAGCTCCGCGGCGAACGCCGCCCAGTCGTCGAAGCCCATCGCGTAGGCCAGGCGCTGCCGGTCCGCCGTCTCGGTGGGCAATTCGTGCGTCTGTCGGTCCTGCCAGGCCTGCAGGCGATTCTCTGCACGGCGCAGGAATCGCCAGGCGGCGCGCAGCTCGGCGACGGCCTCCCGGGGCAGCTGGCCGGTTTCCTCCAGCCTGGCCAGCGCGGCCGGCAGTCCGGGCTCGCGCAGCCGCGGGTCGGCGCCGCCACGCAACAACTGCAGGCACTGCACGATGAACTCGATCTCGCGGATACCCCCGCGGCCGAGCTTGATGTTGCCGCGCATCTCGCGGCGCTCCACCTCGGCGCTGACCCGGCCTTTCATGTCGCGCAAGGCATCGAACAGGCCGAAGTCCAGGTAGCGGCGGAACACGAAGGGACGCAGCGCATCCCGGTAGAGCCCCATGCCGGCGTGGTGGCCGGTGACGGCACGCGCCTTGACGTAGGCGTAGCGCTCCCAGGCGCGGCCGTGCTGGTGCAGGTAGTTGGAGAAGGCAGCCAGGCTCATGGCCAGGGGCCCGCTGTCGCCGAAGGGCCTGAGTCGCATGTCCACCCGGAACACGAAGCCATCGGGCGTCGATTCATCCAGCAGGCGGATGAGTTGCCGGCCGGCACGAATGAAGAACTCCTCGTTGGAGAGACTCCTCCGGCCGTCGGTCTCCCCGCCCTCGGGATACAGGAAGACGAGGTCGATGTCCGAGGAGAAGTTCAGCTCGCCGCCGCCGAGCTTGCCCATGGCGATCACCAGCAGGCGCTGCACGCTGCCGTCGGCGCCGCGCGGCTGGCCATGCCGGGCGGCAAGCAACTGGTGCGCCCAGTCGTCGCCCCCCCGGATGCAGACCTCGGCCAGTTCGCTCAGGTGGCCGAGGGTCTCCTCGAGCACCGCCGCGCCCGCCAGGTCACGCCAGGCAATGCGCAGCATCTCCTGCCGGCGGAACAGCCGCAGGGCTCGCATGGCGGCCGCCTCGTCCTCGGCGCCCGCCAGCCCCGGTACCCCCGCCGCCAGCAATTCGCCCGGGGTCCAGCGCCTGCGCATGGCCACGGCCAGCGCAGGCAGTTCCGCGCCCGACCGCAGGCAGTGCTCGCTGACGAATTCGCTCGCCGCCCAGGCCCGGGGCACTTCTCCGGTAAAGCCGGCATCCTCCGCCAGTGCCGCGGCGGCGGCGGGATGGGCCGCGGCGAAGCGCCGCCAGCGCTCCGGGAGGTCGCGCCGCAGCACGGGCGCCAGCGCATCGAGGGCGGCGAAGATCGGGTCGGTGGCGGGCGACACGCTCATTGGCCCGCAAGCATATCAGCCAGGCGAAAAAACGAAGCCCCGCACGGGGCGGGGCTTCGCGTGACTGGCAGATGGGCGCGCGAGCGCTTACATCATGTCCATGTCGGGCATGGCAGGTGCCTTCTCTTCCTTCTTCGGCAGCTCGGCCACCATCACCTCGGTGGTCAGCAGCAGGCCGGCGACGGAGGACGCGTTCTGCAGCGCCAGGCGGGTGACCTTGGTGGGATCCAGGATGCCCATCTCGATCAGGTCGCCGTACTCGCTGGTGGCGGCGTTGTAGCCGTAGTTGCCCTTGCCCTCGCGGACCTTGTTGAGCACCACCGAGCCGTCCTCGCCGGCGTTGGCCACGATCTGGCGCAGCGGCTCCTCGGCGGCACGCAGCAGGATCTGGACGCCCATGTCCTGGTCGTGGTTGTCGCCCTTGAACTTCGCCAGCGAGGCCACGGCGCGCACCAGCGCCACGCCGCCGCCCGGCACCACGCCTTCCTCGACCGCCGCGCGCGTGGCGTGCAGCGCGTCCTCGACGCGGGCCTTCTTCTCCTTCATCTCGACCTCGGTGGCCGCCCCGACCTTGATCACGGCGACGCCGCCGGCGAGCTTGGCAACCCGCTCCTGCAGCTTCTCCTTGTCGTAGTCGGAGGTGGCTTCCTCGATCTGCTTGCGGATCTGCTCGATCCGGCCCTTGATGTCGTCGGCCTTGCCGTGGCCGTCGATGATGGTGGTGTTCTCCTTGGAGACCTGCACCTTCTTCGCCTCGCCGAGATCCGCCAGGGAGGCCTTCTCGAGCTGCAGGCCGACTTCCTCGGAAATCACCGTGCCGCCGGTCAGGATCGCGATGTCCTGCAGCATGGCCTTGCGACGGTCACCGAAGCCCGGCGCCTTGACGGCAGCGACCTTGACGATGCCGCGGATGGTGTTGACCACCAGGGTAGCCAGCGCCTCGCCCTCGACGTCCTCGGCCACGATCAGGAGCGGGCGGCCCGACTTCGCCACGCCTTCCAGCAGCGGCAGCATCTCGCGGATGTTCGAGATCTTCTTGTCGTGCAGCAGGATGTAGGGGTTGTCCAGCACAACCGACTGGGTCTGCTGGTCATTGATGAAGTACGGCGACAGGTAGCCGCGGTCGAACTGCATGCCCTCGACCACGTCGAGCTCGCTCTCGAGGCCCGAGCCGTCCTCGACGGTGATCACGCCTTCCTTGCCGACCTTGTCCATCGCCTCGGCAATGCGGTTGCCGATCTCGTCGTCGCCGTTGGCGGAGATGGTGCCGACCTGGGCGATGGCCTTGCGATCCTCGCAGGGCTTCGACAGCTTCTTCAGCTCGGCGACGATGGCGACGGTCGCCTTGTCGATGCCGCGCTTCAGGTCCATCGGGTTCATGCCGGCGGCGACCGACTTCAGGCCCTCGCGCAGGATCGCCTGGGCCAGCACGGTCGCGGTGGTGGTGCCGTCGCCGGCCTCGTCGGAGGTCTGCGAGGCGACTTCCTTCACCATCTGCGCGCCCATGTTCTCGAACTTGTCGGCCAGCTCGATCTCCTTGGCGACCGAGACGCCGTCCTTGGTGACGGTCGGCGAGCCGAAGCTCTTCTCGAGCACCGCATTGCGGCCCTTCGGGCCGAGCGTGACCTTCACCGCGTTGGCGAGGACGTTGACGCCGCGCACCATGCGCTGGCGGGCTTCATCACTGAACTTGACTTCTTTTGCAGCCATGGATGTCTGCTCCTGGGTAACTGGGTTGCTTGGGACGGGAGGCGAGGGAGGCCGTTCAGCCTTCGAGCACGGCCATGACGTCGTCCTCGCGCATCACGAGTACGTCCTGGCCGTCCACCTTCACCTCGGTGCCGCTGTACTTGCCGAAGAGGACGCGGTCGCCCACCTTCAGATCCAGCGGCCGCACCTCGCCGCTCTCGAGGATCTTGCCGTTGCCGACGGCGATGACTTCGCCCTTGATCGGCTTCTCGGTCGCGGTGTCCGGAATCACGATGCCGCCGGGGGACGTGCGCTCTTCTTCCAGACGCTTGATGACGACTCGGTCATGAAGCGGACGAATCTTCATATCGCTTTCTCCCAAAAAGTCAGGGGGTTGGGGAATCCAACCCGATACGGTTCAGGAAGCGAGGCTGTTAGCACTCGCCTCGAGTGAGTGCTAATGATAGGGACGGTTTCTCCGGAGTCAAGGGTGGCGCCCCGCATGGCGCGAAGCCGTGACGACCGCTATCCTTGGGGCCTGTCGGTCACCTCGGTCGTGCGCAAGTGTCTGAAAATGAATGCATTGTTGTGCTTTGCAGCTGCCCCGAGGGCGACTTCGCCGCGCAACTCGCGACCACCCTGGTGACCGAGTCGCTGGCAGCCTGCGTGAATCGCCTGCCGGGAGTGATCTCGAACTACCGCTGGGACGGCAACGTCCAGGAGGACCGCGAAACGCTCCTCGTCATCAAGTCGACCCGGGCACGACTGCCGGCCCTGGCCGAGCGGGTGCGCGAACTGCACCCCTACGAACTTCCGGAAGTCGTCGCGGTCCCTGTGTTGGGTGGCCTGGATGGCTACCTGGACTGGTTGCGCGCCAGCGTCGCGCACGATTCCACTGCTTGAGCGGCCCGACCCGATGATTCGACTCCTGCTGTTGTTGCTTGCGGCACTCGGCCCGCAACTCGCCCTCGCGGAACCGCCCCTGCTGCGCGCCGAGCAGGCGTTCCGCTACACCGCCGACGCCCGCGACGGCGAGCTGGTGCTGCGCTGGCAGGTGGCGGACGGCTATTACCTGTACCAGGACCGCTTCGGCTTCCGCAGCCTCGACGAGGGCGTCGTCCTGGGCGAGCCCTCGCTGCCGCCCGGCATCCTCTACGAAGACGAGTTCTTCGGCGAGGGCTACATCCACCGTGGCCGCTTCGAGGTGCGCATCCCGGTGTCCGGCCGCCCGGCGGGCCGCGAGTTGCCGCTGGAGATCCGTTCGCAGGGCTGTGCCGACATCGGCGTGTGCCTGCCGCCGCAGACCTGGCGCGCCGACGTCCCCTTCACCGCGACCGTGGCCACGGCGGCCGGCCGGCCGCAGGGCGCGGCCACCCAGGGCAGCGAGCCCCGCCGCGCAGATTCCGGCCGCTCGCTGCTGTCCTTCCTGTCCGGGGGGCGCGGCCCGACGCAGCAGGAGTTCCTGCCGCCCGAGCTGGCGTTCCGCACCCACGCCGCGACGGCCGGCGACGCGGTCCTGCTGCAATGGGAAATCGCGCCCGGCTATTACCTGTACCGCAAGGAGTTCGCGGTGCGGGCGGGAGAGGACCTGCTGCCCGCCGAGTTCCCGCGCGGGCAAATGATCAACGACGAGTTCTTCGGCGACGTCGAAGTGCTTTACGACGCGGCGCAGACGCGGGTGACGCCACCAACCGGCATCGAGACGCTGCAGGTGCGTTACCAGGGCTGCGCCGTGGACGGCATCTGCTATCCGCCTACGACCTGGACCGTGCAACTCGCCTCGCTGCCCCCGGCAGCCGCCGGCGCCATGGCTGGTCCCGGCCCGCGCCAGGGCCCGGCATCGAGCGAGATCCCGGTGTCCGAGTCCGACCGGCTGGCGGCGCTGATCAGCGGCGGCGCCCTGCCCGCGGTGCTGGCGGTGTTCTTCGGCTTCGGCCTGCTCCTGGCCTTCACGCCCTGCGTCCTGCCCATGGTCCCGATCCTGTCCGGCCTGATCGTCGGCCAGGGCCCGGACGTCACCTCGCGCCGCGCCTTCGCCCTGTCCGCGGTGTTCGTGCTCGCCATGGCGCTGACCTACACCCTGGCCGGCGTGGTCGTGGCGATGCTGGGCCACAACCTGCAGGCCACCTTCCAGCACCCCGCGGTGCTGATCGGATTCTCCCTGGTGTTCCTCGCGCTGGCGCTGGCGATGTTCGGGTTCTACGAGCTGCAGCTGCCGGCCTCGCTGCAGACGCGCATGGCCGCCCTGTCCAATCGCCAGCAGTCCGGCACCTGGCTCGGCGCCGGTGCCATGGGCATGTTCTCGGCCCTGATCGTCGGCCCCTGCGTGGCGGCCCCGCTGGCCGCCGCACTGATCGTGATCGGCGCCACCGGCGACCCGGTACGGGGCGGCGCGGCGCTGTTTGCACTGTCGCTCGGGATGGGCGCGCCGCTGCTGGCCTTCGGCGCTTCGGCCGGCAAGCTCCTGCCGCGGGCCGGCGCGTGGATGGAGACCATCAAGAACCTGTTCGGGCTGTTGCTGCTCGGCGTGGCGGTCTGGATGCTGGAGCGGATCGTGCCGCCGCCAGCCGCGCTGGCGATGTGGGCGGGCCTGCTGTTCCTCGCGGCCGTCTTCCTCGGCGCGCTCGACCCGCTGGCGCGCGATGCGGGGCCCGGCCGTCGCATTGCCAAGGGCCTCGGGCTGATGGGGTTGCTGTACGGCGCGGTCCTGCTGGTGGGCGCGGCGGCCGGAGGCAGCAGCCCGTGGCAGCCGCTGGCGGGCCTGCGCGGCGGACCGGCCGGCACGGCGCCAGCGGCCGCAGCCGAGTTCCGCATGATCAAGTCGGTCGCCGACCTCGAGCGCGAGCTGCGCCAGGCCGACGCCGCCGGCCGCAGCGTGATGCTCGACTTCTATGCCGACTGGTGCGTGGACTGCAAGCGCATGGAGCGTTACACCTTCCCCGAGGCCGCCGTGCAAGCCGCGCTCGACGGCAAGGTGCTGCTCAAGGCCGACGTGACCGCGAACGACGCCGATGACCGCGAGCTGATGAATCACTTCGGCATCTTCGGCCCGCCGGCCATCCTGTTCTTCGCCCCCGGCGGTGAGGAACTCCGTGGCTACCGCCTGCTGGGCTTCGTGCCGGCGCAACGCTTCGCCGAGCACGTCCGTACCGCACGCGGCCAGGGCGGGGCCCGCCCGTGAACCGCGGGCTCCTGCTGGCATTGCTGGCGCTCGCCTCCGGCCTGGCCGGCTTCCTGCTGTACCTCCTGCTGTTCGGCCAGGGGCCCGCGGACGACGGCTACCCGCCCCTCCCGCCGCCTCCGCAGGCGGCGGAGTTCGCGCCGGCTTTCGAATTGCCGGATCTCGACGGCCGGCCGCGCGCGAGCGCGGAGTGGGACGGCACCATCCGGGTGGTGAACTTCTGGGCCACCTGGTGTCCGCCCTGCATCCGCGAGATACCGCTGCTGGTCGACATCCAGGCCGAGTACGGCGAGCGCGGCGTGCGCGTGATCGGTATCGCCATCGACGAGTTCGAGGCCGTAAGCGGATTCGCGCGCGGTTTCGAGTTCAACTACCCCGTGCTGGTCGGCCAGGAAGATGCCATGGACCTCGGGCACCGCTTCGTGAACGGCTTCATCGGCCTGCCGTTCACGGTCTTCACCGACCGCGACGGGCGCATCCAGCGGGTCCACACCGGGGAAATTCACCGCGAGCAGATCGAGGCGATTCTCGCCGACTTGCTCTGAGGCCGGGCAGCGTCCCGTCTCGATGCAAAGTTGTCGCGAAAAGTTATAGACTTGGCGCGATCTCGCATGCATCTGCCTAGTTCCGGGAGAGACGCCGCAGCCATGAGCCGACTCTTGCTGCTGAATGGACCCAACCTGAACCTGCTCGGCGGGCGCGAGCCGGACCTGTATGGCACGGTCACGCTGGAAGCCATCGAGGCCCGCTGCAGCGCGCTCGCCGCCACGCTCGGGCACACCCTCGACTGCTTCCAGTCGAATGCCGAGCACGAGCTGGTGCACCGCGTGCAGGCGGCCCCCGGGGAGGGCGTCGGCGCCATCATCATCAACCCGGCCGCGTTCACTCACACCAGCGTCGCCCTGCGCGACGCGCTCACCGCCGTCGCCATCCCCTTCATCGAGGTGCACCTCTCCAACGTGCACGGCCGCGAGCCCTTCCGGAGGCGGTCCTATTTCTCCGCCGTCGCGGCCGGGGTGATCTCGGGGCTCGGCCCGCTCAGCTACGAACTCGCCATCCGCGCGGCGGACGCCCTGCTGCGTGGCACCGACAGGAACTGAACATGGACATCCGCAAAGTAAAGAAACTCATCGAACTGCTCGAGGAATCGGGCATCGCCGAGATCGAGATCTGCGAAGGCGAGGAGTCCGTGCGCATCAGCCGGTACCCCACCGGCAACTGGGCGCAACCACAACAGTTCATGGCCGCGCCTGCGCCCGCCTCGATCACCGTGCCAGGCGCCGCGCCCGGCGAGGTACCGCCGCCGCCGCCGGCCGGCCACACCGTCACGGCACCGATGGTCGGCACCTACTACGGCGCGCCGGCGCCGGGCGCAAAGCCCTTCGTGCAGATCGGCAGCAAGGTCGAGGTCGGCGATACGCTGTGCATCATCGAGGCGATGAAGATGATGAACCAGATCGAAAGCGATGCCGCGGGCACCATCGTGGCCATCATGGCCGACAATGGCGAGCCGGTGGAGTTCGGCCAGCCCTTGTTCATCATCGAGTAAGGCCCGTGCTGGACAAGATCGTCATCGCGAACCGGGGTGAAATCGCCCTGCGCATCCTGCGCGCCTGCCGCGAACTCGGCATCAAGACCGTCGCGGTGCACTCCACCGCCGACAGCAGCCAGAAGCACGTGCTGCTGGCGGACGAGTCCGTGTGCATCGGCCCGCCGCCGTCCGCGCAAAGCTACCTCAACATGCCCGCCATCATCAGCGCCGCCGAGGTCACCGACGCCGTCGCGATCCACCCCGGCTACGGCTTCCTCTCGGAGAATGCCGACTTTGCCGAGCGAGTGGAGAAGAGTGGCTTCGTCTTCATCGGGCCACGCCCGGAGACCATCCGGCTGATGGGCGACAAGGTCTCGGCGATCCGCGCCATGAAGGCGGCAGGAGTGCCCTGCGTGCCGGGCTCGGACGGCCCGCTCGGCGAGGACCACGAGGCCAACATCCGCATGGCGCGCAGCATCGGCTATCCGGTCATCGTGAAGGCGGCCGGCGGTGGCGGCGGTCGCGGCATGCGCGTGGTGCACTCGGAGGCCACGCTGCTCAACGCGATCACGGTGACGCGCGGCGAGGCGCTGGCTGCGTTCGGCAACGAGACGGTCTACCTGGAGAAGTTCCTCGAGCGCCCGCGCCACGTCGAGTTCCAGGTGCTGGCCGACGGCCAGGGCCAGGCAATCCATCTCGGCGAACGCGACTGCTCGATGCAGCGGCGGCACCAGAAGGTCATCGAGGAGGCCCCCGCGCCGGGCATCACGCCCCAGCAGCGCGAGGCCATCGGGCGGCGCTGCGTCGAGGCCTGCCAGGAGATCGGCTACCGCGGTGCCGGTACCTTCGAATTCCTGTACCAGGACGGCGAGTTCTACTTCATCGAGATGAACACGCGCGTCCAGGTCGAGCACCCGGTCACGGAGATGATCACCGGCGTCGACATCGTCAAGGAGCAGCTGCGCATCGCCGCCGGCCAGCCGTTGCGCTTCCGCCAGGAGGACATCGCGATCCGCGGCCACGCCATCGAGTGCCGCATCAATGCCGAGGACCCGAAGACCTTCATGCCGAGCCCGGGCCCGGTGCGCCAGTGGCACGCGCCGGGTGGGCCGGGCATCCGCGTCGACAGCCACGTTTACTCCGGCTACCAGGTGCCGCCCTACTACGACAGCATGATCGGCAAGCTGATCGCGCACGGCCCGACGCGGGAGTCCGCGATCGCGCGCATGCAGACGGCGCTTTCGGAGATCGTGGTCGAAGGCATCCGCACCAACATCCCCCTGCACCAGGAAATCTTCAGCCACAGCGCCTTCAAGACGGGCGGCACCGACATCCATTACCTGGAGAAGAGGCTGGGACTGTAACGCCGGCGTTTCGGCCGGGGCCTGGCAGCGATCATGGACATGAGGCCGGAAGCCGCGGGCTGGCTGGAATTCTCGACCACGGTCGAGCGCGCCGAGGCGGATGCCGTGGAAGGCCTGCTGCTCGAGGCCGGCGCGCTCTCGGTGAGCTTCCGCGACGCGGCCGACGACCCCGTGCTCGAACCCGCGCCGGGCGAGACGCCCTTGTGGCCACAGCTGGTCGTCACCGGCCTGTTCCCCGGCAACGCCGACCCGCTCGCGCTCCTGGCTGGCCTGCAGGCCGGCGACCCGGCGCTGCGCTGGCAGTTCGCGACGCTGGCGGAACGCGCCTGGGAACGCGAGTGGCTGCGCGACTACCGGCCCCTCAGGTTCGGGCGGCTGGCCGTGGTGCCGACGGGCATGGAGGCTCCGCCCGATGCAGTCGTCCTGCGGCTTGACCCGGGACTGGCCTTCGGAACCGGCACCCACCCCACCACGGCGCTTTGCCTGGCGTGGCTGGAGGCGCTGGTCGAACCCGGTGCGGACGGCGCGATGCCACTCGCCGGCGCCACCGTCATCGATTACGGCTGCGGCTCCGGCATCCTCGCGCTCGCTGCACTCCGCCTCGGCGCCGCGGCAGCCATCGCCGTGGACCTCGATCCCCAGGCCCTGACTGCGACGCGCGCCAACGCCGTGCTCAATGGCCTCGCCGACCGGGTCACCCCTTGCGCGCCCGAAGCGCTCGGCCCGCTGCTGGCTGGCGCGAAAGCGGATATCCTCGTCGCCAACATTCTCGCCGGCCCGCTGCGCGAACTGCTGCCCGAGTTTGCCGCCGTGACGGCGCCCGGCGGCCAGGTGGCCCTGTCGGGTATCCTTGCGGACCAGGCGGCGGACCTTGCGACCGCGGGGGAGTGCTGGTTCGAATTCGATGACGCCGCACGCAGCGAGGATTGGGTGAGGCTTTCCGGCCGGAGGAAGACCAGAAACTGATGTTCACGCGCTGTCCCGCCTGCCGCACCGTGTTCCACATCACGGCCGCCGAGTTGCGCGCCGCGGACGGCACGGTCATCTGTGGCGCATGCGACACGACCTTCGACGCACTGGACTCGCTGAGCGAGACCCGCCCCGTCGACGCCGAGCCGGCCGGCGTCGTCCCGGGCCGGGCGGACCCCGCCGTCGGTTCGCCCCACCGGGAGGAACGCCGGCAGGAAGGCCCGGGGTTCGCCGGGCCTGGGCCGATACCCGCGGTGCCGCCGCCGGCGGAGCCGCCGTTGGAGGCGGTCGAACTCGTCGAGGCGCGTGACGAGGAGGACTTCCTCGAGGAACTCGAGTCACTCATCGGCGGGGACGACGGCCTCGACGATCCCTTTACCGGCACGAGCACGGGCACAAGCACGAGTGCGGGCACCGGCACGGGCACCACAACGGGCACGGGCGCCGGTATCGGTATCGGCAGCGGCGCCGGGACGGGCGCCGATGCCGGCGACGACGACGAGATCGAGGTCGCCTTCGGCGCGACCCGGCCCGGGCTCAATGAGCAAGAACTCGCGGCAGCCGAGCTGGACCCCGCCGGGCTGGGCGAGATCGAACCGGATGACCTCGAACTGGACGAAGCGTTGCCGGACGTGGCGGCGGGCCGGCCGGAATGGGAGTCGACCACCGGGCTGGAGGAAGAGGAATTCCGCAGCGGCGAAGTGGACTTCGAAATCGTCGAGGCCTCGCTCGAGGAAGAGGCGGACGACCGTTTGCTGGAGGAGGACTTCGCGGAAGACCTGCCCGATCCGGACTCGGTGTTCCGGGTCGATGAGCTCGACGACGACCAGGAGCGGCCACTTGCGGCCTCGCGGGACGACGCCGTCGGGGTCGGCGTGATCGAGACTTCGGCACGGTCCCCACTGGCCAGGCCCGAGGATTCGGAGCATGACGACGCCGAGGACCCGCCGGCCACCACGCTCGCCACTTCGGCCGCGGCTGGTCCCGCCCGGCGCGCCGGTGGCCGGGCAGCCCCCGCGCCGGAAGCCGAACCGGAGCCGGAGTTCGTGCGCGAACCTCGCCGCGGTCGCGGCTGGCGCAGGATGCTGCTGGCGCTCGTGGCGCTGGCGCTGCTCGGCGGCACGTGGGCACACTCCCAGCACGGCAAGCTGTTGCGCCACCCGCTGGGCGAGGCCGTGCTGTTGCCGATCTATGGCCTGCTCGGCATGGAGGTGGCGCCTGCCTGGGATCCATCGGCGTACCGCGCGTTGCACTGGGAAGCCGTGGCGGAACCCGACCGGCCCGGCTACCTGACGGTCGGCGTGGACTTCCAGAACAATGCCGACTTCGCCCAGCCCTACCCGGTGATACGCATCGTGCTCGAGGACCGGTTCGGCCAGCGGCTGGGCACGCACGATGCCACCCCCGGCGAGTACCTGCGGGCACACGCCAGCGGCGCCCGGCTGCCGGCCGGGGGGCGCGTGCGCACCACCGTGGTGGCACCGGACCCCGGGGCGCGGGCCGACGGCTTCCGGGTCGATTTCTGCCTCGAGGTGCACGGGCGCGGGCTGGTGTGCGGACCCGAGCCCTTCCGCTAGGCGCGCCGTGCAGATCGGCCCCTATCGTTTCGCCGCTCCGGTGGTGGCGCTGGCCCCGATGGCCGGCGTCACCGACCGGCCGTTCCGCGCGCTGTGCCGACGCCTGGGCGCCAGCTTCGCAGCCACTGAAATGGTGAGCGCCGACCAGCGACTCTGGGACACGCCCAAGAGCAGGCACCGCCTCGATCATGCGGGCGAGGGCGACCCCGTGATCGTGCAGATCGCCGGCGGCGACCCCGAGATGATCGCCGCCGCCGCTCGCGCCAATGCGGCGCTGGGCGCCCAGGTCATCGACATCAACATGGGCTGCCCGGCCAAGAAGGTGTGCAACCGGGCGGCCGGCTCGGCCTTGCTGCGCGACGAAGCGCTGGTGGCGCGCATCCTCGAGGCCGCAGTCGAGGCGATGGCGCCGCTGGGCATCCCGGTGACGCTGAAGACGCGCACGGGCTGGCACCCGGATCACCGCAACGCGCTGCGCATCGCGCGCATCGCGGAAGATGCGGGCATCGCCGCGCTGGCGCTGCACGGCCGCACGCGAGCCTGCGGCTACGGTGGCCAGGCGGAGTACGACACGCTCAGGGCGGTGCGGGCGGAGATCGACATCCCGCTCATCGCCAACGGCGACATCGACGGCCCCGCGACGGCGCGCGCCGTGCTCGCGCACACCGGCGCCGACGGAGTGATGATCGGCCGCGCGGCGCAGGGACGACCCTGGATCTTTCGTGAAATACGTAATCATCTCGCGACCGGAGCGCTGCTTCCGCCCCCCGCCACCGCCGAGGTCCGTGATATCATCTGCGGCCACCTCGACGCCCTGCATCGTTTTTACGGCGAGGCGCGCGGGGTCAGGACCGCACGCAAGC
>ERZ869909.880-NODE-880-length-28675-cov-5.116791_pt1 | contig 28675 bp, 21 predicted proteins | sample MGYA00520892_ERZ869909 | MGnify/ENA primary metagenome ERZ869909 (study PRJEB32215, sample SAMEA104723947) | bioreactor metagenome | biome: bioreactor; feature: anaerobic bioreactor; material: water | place: China | collected 2015-03-12 ...
CTGCACCACAAAACAAATCAATTCCTGAGATTTCCATTTAAGTTTTCACTAAAAATAGCTGCCAGCCTTAGCTGGCAGTTTAGCACCTGAACAGGAAAATATCGAGATTGATTTTCAAGTTTTACTTAGAGCCATTAGCGTGTAAGAATCATTAAAAAGGAACAACATAGTCAACAGGATTGAGACAATGGCTCAAATGATCACAACAAATTTATCAGCAAAAACGCCAGCATCTGAAGTGAAAGTTATCAATGCTCTTAAGCCTTTATCGGGGTTGGTGGTCTTACACTCTGTAGTTTGGCAATCAAGACGGAACCATAAACAAAGTGATGGCGAAGCAGATTTCATCATCATAGATCCAAACCAAGGCATTCTAGTATTAGAGGTCAAAGGTGGGAACATAGCCATAGATAACGGCGTTTGGTACTCAACAGACAAGTATGCTGTCAAGCACAAGATAAAAGATCCATTTCAACAGGCTAAAGATTCTAAACATGCATTATTAAAATACTTATCGGATGTATGCCCACAACTCAAAAGTATTCCGGTTATACATGCAGTATGCTTCCCCGACATCATCTTAAAAGAGAGTATTAGCGCTAATGCCCCAAGAAAAATAATAATTGATAGACTCGATTTGAAGGTCATGCAAAGAGCTTTAAGTGACGTATTTGCACATTGGGGTAGCGCTAAGCATATTACGCAATTAGAAGTTGAAAAGTTAAAAAGACTGCTCGCTCCCACTTTATTCGTTATCAAAAGAATGGGTCATGAGGTTGAGGATTTAGATAAAGCATTGGTAGAGCTCACATCAGAGCAAGTCCAGGTTCTTCACTCCCTCAAAAGGTGTAATTTTGCGGTCATTTATGGCAAAGCAGGAACAGGCAAAACAATATTAGCTCTGGAAAAAGCGATTCAACTTAATGAGTCAGGATTCAAAGTTGGGTTACTCTGTTTCAATACCAACCTTAAAACCTATATAAACCAATCTATTGGGGATAAAGGAATTACTGTAAATACATTTCATGGATTCGTTATTGCGGAGGCCAAACGCGCTGGCCTAAAAGTTCCTCAGCAACTCGACGACCAATGGTTTGAAAATGGCGCAGTATCAATACTTCAGGATATAACTCCATGTTTCGATGCAATTATAATTGATGAAGCACAAGATTTTTCACCTGAATGGCTACTCTCGTTACAGCGATTGATACCGAAAGATGGAATATTTTACTTATTTGCGGACCCTCTGCAGGAGTTCTACAGAAAAGATTGGCAGCCCCCTGTAAATACTTTCCCTTTCGAGTTGATACTGAACTGCCGAAACACTCGACAGATCGCTGAAAAAGTATTCAACGTACTGACTGAAACCCCTACGGGTAAATTAGTGGACGGGCCATCACCTCAATTTGTCGAAGCGCCAAACACAGAATCTGCGCTAAAAGCTGCAACGGACATCTTAGAACATCTATTACTAATTGAAGGAGTGAAGCATTCAGATATTGTCGTATTGACCGATTCCAACGCAACGCTTTCACTCTTGAGGACGAGAATAGTCGCAGATTACTCACTTACTTCTATTGATAAATACGGAGTCACCACTGAGACAATATACAAATTTAAAGGGCTAGAGCGGAATATTGTTATCGTAATAATTGGTGAAAAACCAGACAAAGAAAAGCTCAGATCTTTAGGTTATGTAGCGCTCAGCCGCGCAAAGGTAGGACTTTATCTTATTACATCTGCAGGAGTAAAAGATGAGTTACGTTGGGGAGACTAGCGGCAGGGTCTTTGACTAAAAAATCGCAACTCAACCGTGTTAAAACCTAAGGTTACGCAGTGAAACAATAAAAAGTAACTAGTTATAACGAGCACTGGCATGCGCTTGACCTGACGCCGTCAGAATTTGAACAGAATAAAATAATCGTAAGGGTTTGGTCTTCTATTTGTTAGACCGCATATCGACAAGGAGGTGGTCAGTTTGGAGTATATAAAATGTCACGCTGTTCCAACTCTAAGTTTATGGAGCGTGAGCTATGGCTGATTCGTATGCACAAGCGCTCAGACAATTTGCGGAAGGCCATCTCGCAGAAACTCTTAACCTTTTGCCGGGTGACCCTATACGCCGGTTTATCTTGTTCATCGAAGTCGTTCGGGCAATGGACTACTGGGGAACCCATTCACGGGCAATGATCGGCGACAATGAGGAAAAAGCACAATCGTTGGATTTGATGTATTGGGGATGGAATAGGGCTGTAGCCGAGCTCTTTAGGCCATTAGAGCAGCCTGGAGCCTTTCACCTAATGGAAAGCACTCATGAATCCCGAACCTATGCCGCAAGCCTCATGCAGGAGTTCGGCAAAGTTTCTTTGCTACGACGTATAGCAGACATGAGCGACCGGGGCATTATGAAAATCACCCAAGAAAACGGAGAATTTCACATACGCATGGACAATAACACCCGCGCACAATTCGCGGATTTAGAGGAGTTCGACCGGCTTAAAGTCGCAGAAGTAAAATTGTCATCATTAAATGCAGGCTGGAAAATGACTTCAGCCCGAGATGCCTTGCGATTCCCGGGCATGCCAGGCAACTATATAGCCTTAGACGGTCCACCAGTTGAGCGATGGATCAGACCTGATATTGAGGAACTGATCAAACCCCTCGTAAGACCTTGGAATACAGGGCGCGGTATCATGGTTTCCTATGGCGCCCGAATCGAGGTGGACAAACACTACATGGCAGAGGCTCTCGCTCTTGCAACCTTGTGGCGAGAAGGAGCGGGCATAGATCCCAAGACTAAACTGGGCTCATTTACTGGTGCCGACATGGCAGCCGTGGGAGCAGCGCTCATCAGTCTTCATTCCAAACACTTCGGCTGCGTATCCATTGCTAAAACGCTTTTCCCCCAAGTGTCAGTTCCCCAAAGCCTGACAATCTGGGGACCAAGAGATGAGCTTGAAGAGTCGATATCTGTCATAAGTGGCCTTTCTCTGTCTATAGTTCAGTCAGTCTTCGACACTATGGCAATGACATCCGAGCAGGCTAAAAAACTGGCAGAACACTCGACGCCACTAATCCCGGTACTCTTCGACCTAGGCAATGGTTTAATCCTGCGCCCAGTATCATGTTTAACACGAAACCCTTTCACCGCAGCCAGAAATCAGCATCAATGGTTGGAGCCACGTACTGCAAACGCTATCGCGGCTGACCGGGAGGATTGGATGCGTGAGCACCTTTACGCAATGTTCGGCGGTCGGCGCTACATTTGTTTCCCCGGCAACCTGAAGTTACGGCGAAAAGGTGCTGTACTGACAGACATTGACGCGGCAGTATACGACAGGGTGAGTGGTGAAGTTGGGCTCTTCCAGTTGAAGTGGCAAGACTACTCTACCAATGACGTCCGCCAACTTCGTAGCAAAGCAACAAACCTATCGGCAGAACTTACGGACTGGTCCGGCAAAGTCAGGTCGTGGATTGAGGAAAATGACTTTTCGGAACTTGCCAAATCTTTGCAGCTCAAAATCAAACGCGGAGAAAAGATCAAGAGCGTCCTGCTCTTCGCAATCTCAAAGTCATCTGTTCGAACTCATGGCTACGGGGTCATAACCGATGCTCCATATCTGGCAATGGCTGTCTGGCCACAATTTGCTCGTGCACGTATGGAAATCGGTCCTTCTGAGATGCCACTACGTGACATCCATACGCGACTACTAGAAGAGTATGGGCAGATACCAAACATCTACCCGATGCCAGCTTCGATAACAGTAGCTAAAACAATACTTCATATTTACGACTTTTGGAACAGAACAGACAGAGCCACATAGGGAGCTGAAACGAGCTCTGTCTAACAATGTCGCCAACTATGCGCCCTCTGCAACGAACACTAATCCATTAGAAGTTAAAAATAGCCCTTCGGTCCGAACAAAGTCTCTCGATTTAAGTGCAGATTAAAATATCGACAAGATGGTTCTCCGAGATGGAGGCATCCCATGCAAGCCCCACCAGTGTCAAGACAACCAGGGTCTAATACACATCGATGTTCATCAAAAACAACAGCATTCAGAAATTGATTAAGACCAGATTCAAACATAGCCTGTAACCCTCCCAGAACAAAATCCCCTCGAGCTGACGCATATACAAAAAAACCAAGGTGTAGTGGCACGATTAGTTCAGACAAACTGTTTCGATCTATGCCTGAATGACTAGCTGCAATACGAATGAATCGATGAGCATAGGAATGTATTAGTGTTAACAGGTCACTTCCCGCGGAATCTTCTGAGCCAAAGACTGACGGTATATCAATAGACTCGATTATTGCCACGCGGCAAGATTTGTCATCATTATAAGGGCCTATAGAAAACCCTCGTTCACTAAGCCAACGTGCAACACTAGTTGGCTCCAAGCGAATAAATAAGGCTTCCGTCTCCGCAATGTCAGCATAAACTGTATAACCACCTCCTTTTTTCGCCTTGAAAGGAACAAGCATGTCTTCACCCGCTGGGTTTCCCCCTCGGGAGTAACCGTACTGTCCCGTCATTATCGGAAAGCGCTCAATTAAATCAATAGATGCAAGCTTTGCGGTTTGCAAAGCTTCACTATATTTATTTTTGTAAACGTCAAATAGTGCTGCTTTTGGTGAGGTTTTTTCGATTAGAGAATCGATAGTAACCCGAGATTCTATGGTAGCAAGAGCAATAGTTACAGCCTGAGCTTCAGCTTCGTCAAGCTTATCTGAACTTACATTTAGTGATACTGAATTGGTGTTTCCAATAGCGTCTCCGGCAGCAGCAAGCATCTGTTCTACAATATTTAACGGGAGTCCTTGAGACAACAATTGTTGCTTTAAAGACTCTTTATTACTGGTAACATCTTTAATTGTTGGTTCTTTCATCCCCCCTAATACCCATGACAAAGCCTTAGCCCGACCACCAGCTTCATTGACTGACTGTAAGTGTTCTCGAGATGGGGGATTGACAATAACAATTGATCTTGACGTATAAACAGAAGCTGCACGATGAGGCTGATACTTAAGCTGGCCTTGCCCACACTGACAGTTCGCATGACTAAATCCTTTTCTTATTAGAACATTACACACCGGACAGTCAAAAATTATTTCTGTAGCAGACGCTGTTCCAGGGAAAATAGCTCTAACCTGATTGTGCTCTTTACACTTTTGGATCCATGGCTGTTTAATCGTTCCACATTTGTCGTGAAATCCAACAAAAAACAACTGTCCTTTATCGCCTTTTGCACCACATTGACATTGAAAGTCGACCTGCTCATGGAGTCTTTTACAACTTTTACACTGCCAGTTTTTAGGAAATGGTTCGACTTCAACTCCATTATTCAGGTTGAGCGTTACGACTTTCAGGTCCGATTTGGGTCGTAAATGATTTACGAAACCATTATCCATTTTAGCGTTAGCCCAAGGGGTGGCTTGCTTTATTATCTCTCTACGAACAGTTTCAATATCTATCTCGCTTCGCACAATTGGATATATCCAATCCTTTACTTTCCATACTTTACCTTGTAAGTCGATAGTCTGATCAGGTAAAAAACCAAACAAAATCTGTGACGCGCTTCTATAGGCTTTCATTGTATAAGTTACTCCTACACCAACTTGCCAATAATTCGAACCTGCGTTTCAACATCTCTCAATGACATCATCGCACCTCGCTCTGAAGGCATTAAATCTGAGAGAAAATTGGCGTCTTTTGGGAGAATATCTATGTTTTGCTTTAGAAGTTCGAACCACTCAATAATGTCATTTTTTAAAGGTGTGTCTAACTCTCCATCTAGCTGAAGCGTCTCAAACAAGCGTGTGTATTCTTCCTCAATATTGAAATTCGAGTTGCTCGCGTATTGTCTAAATGATTTCGCCATAACCAATGATTGGCCAGACTCAGCTTCATGTAGCATTAGAATTCTAGCTAAGGCTAGCCCAGGAATTGTTCTATCTAAGACTTGACGACTTCGTTTAGTGATAGGTATGGGCTCAACAAATCTATCTCCTTGCTCTACAAAATGTTTAAAGGAACGATAGACAGCGGCATCACGCTCTCGGCCTATTTTATGTACAACAAAAACAAGCGCTGGGTATCTTCTTCCGACCCTAGCTGTCGCTTGTATAAACTCTGCGGCAGAAAGAGGAAGGCCCAACATAACCATGATGTTAAGCCGGTCGATGTCAACGCCATGAGACATCATAGAAGACGCAGAAACAATATGAACTCGTTCTTCGAAGTTATCCTCTGGCTTTTCTAACCGATGTAAAATCTTAATAACTTCTTCAAACTCAGTCTTCCCAGTTAGAGATATTGTGTTAACTTTCCCATGGACATCGCTAAGCTGAGTGTCTGCAGACCGGACCACAGCTTCAAGGTCTCTGAGAGTATTCCCGTATACGACATTAGTCCCATACTCAGAAATTATCTGAGGAAAAAATTTGGCGTCGACACCTATTTCGGTGCTCATGTTGACCGGATTATTTACCAGTTCACGAATAGCGATCTGTAATTCGTTCAACAATCTGTCTACAACGTACTCAATCGTAACGCCTTTCGGGGCGATAGCAACAAAACGTCTCATCAAATCGTTTGAATCAGAACTCCAAAAACCACTTCCTATTTTGGGAGGAAGGACAGGAAAAACCCTCGCTTGCCTTCTGTATAAAACATCAACTTGTTTCTTATAACCAGTGAGCGTTGCAGAGGAAGCAAGTATTTTAGGTGTGCGATCACAGAGTTCTTTTTGTAGCTGATCATACAAAGCTTCATAATGCGAATCGACAGCTCCCAAGCTATCTCTTAATAAATGAAGTTCATCCTGTAAACGAAAAGAGGGACCATAAAGTTCTTTTTTCATAGGTAGCGGATTAAGGACACCCTTACATCCTGGGACTGAACAACCGATTGGTTTAGAACTCCTCGCTGCATACGTATAGCCATGCCCGTCAATAGAGCACAGGCCTAGAGGAGCACCCACAAACCCCCTCATTGAGGCCTGTATCGCTATTGATGCAGCTTTATCTAGAGTACCAACGATAATCGTTGGTAAGAATCGATAAATCTCTTCATCAACAATATAAATTGGCAGGGCTTTATCTAAATATGAGCAACCTGCGTTGCCGCAACGGTGCTCTAATTTCCAGAGTTTTCGGTCAAATATCATTTTGATATTTGATTGATGGCAAAAAGGGCAGTATTCGAGTACTTGGTACTTATAAGGCATAGCCTCATCATCGTAATCAGGCTCACCTACTTTTGGTTCTAGAGGTATTTTATTTGGAGTGGCCCCATTACCGACGAAAAACCCCAGAGAAAATGGATCACCGCCTATTTTTTCTGATTCCCTAACTATTTCAGCGCCCGCAATAGTATTTGCAAACCGCTGCGTTTGCTGAAGCGACAACATTCTTAAGGGAAACCTACTCCACGCAGTTATGCCTGAGAGTTTGCCATTTAGTCGCTCATATAACATGGCGGTGGTTAATAGACCTAAATAAGTTTCCGTTTTACCTCCACCTGTTGCAAACCATACAACGTCAACGATTTCGCTCTCTAGCTTCTGATCTACAATCGTATTTAAATTCGCGAGCAAGAAACCCAACTGAAAAGGCCGCCAACTGCTGTACTTTCCATTAGAGCTATGTTTTATAGCCTTATTCATTCCCTGGAATGACTTCAACAATAATGGATGAGCTTTCAGAAGCTGAATACCGTTGCTGATTCGGGATTGCTCTTCATGAAACTCTGAAGCAGCTTCTATCGCTTGTTGTAGCATTCCTTGAGGCCACTTTTCATCCTGAGCTCTATTGGCAAGAACAGCATCTCCCCAATTGGCATAGCCCCACTTAGTTAAACTGCTAAGTAATTTTTCACATTCAGGTATTGGATTATCGGCTAAAGTTTTAAATGATAAATCCGGTTCATTATCATCAACATTCCAATAGTTTGGTCGGTAGCGATCAACAGAAACGCTATCATCTGTTGATACCGATAGATTATTTACGATGTTGACCCCACAGTTTATTCCGTATGCCCAGACATCTCGATCATATCGAAATGAATCCTCCAGAGATTCAAGTTCAAATGGAATTAATTTCAGTCCATCTACAGCCAATTGGCACTCATATAACCTAGTGTCAGCTAAGACAGACCTTTCTATTTTTTTAGGGGAGATATTAACCAGCGAAATGACCAATTCTGGATTGCCATCCCGACCATGCGCGACCTCAACATCAATTCTGGCGCATATACCCTTTTGCCCCGTAATCTTGCTTACTTCTGCAGCGATTTGCGCTTCCAAATGACAGGTACGCCCTACTGAATATGGTATTGTTATAAGTTCTTCAATTCTAATCAGTTCTGATTTAACCCACCCCACTTGCTTTGGGGGTTTAGTCCAAACTTTGAACTTTATCTTTACAAGAAACGTCCACTCATTTGTCCTTTCTGTTCGAACCTTGATTCCCATAGCACAGGGTTCTAATCTTTCAGATTTTTCTCCCCATTTAGCTTTGTCTATTCCCTCAATGGATTGAAGCCTGGCTAACCAAAACTTACCTGACGGCTCAACATTTAGAAAAGAGTCGTTGTCCCCGCGACCAGCACAAGTCATGCGAGTGGTTAACCAGTCAATGAATTTCTCTCTTGCTTCAGTAATACTCATATTCAACTCCATCTAGAGAACATGTATTGACCAAAATAAAGGATGGCTATTTAAGGTGAAGTCTAAGTTCATCAGAGAGCCTTGATGTTTGCAGTTGGAGCAATGCTTTTTGTTGAATTTGCCTGATGCGTTCTCTGGTGACGTTATAGATCTCACCAACTTCTTCCAGAGTCATCCCATCATCTGCAGAATCTATTCCATAGCGCCTTTTGAGGATATCTGCCTCCCTATCCGTCAAACAGCACAATGCATTTTCAATAAGATTATGTATCTCGCTATCTAAAGTTACACTCTCTGGCGTTGAGTAATGAGACACAACATCATCTAGAACACTTTCACTATTCGATTGCCAGTGAATGCCGTCTAAAGACAAGGGTGATAAAATAGAGACTTGAAAAACAAAGTGTATTTTATCCAAAGTCCAATCTAATTCTTCAGCAAGTTCGGTTAACTTGGGCTCTCGATCATAATTCATTTGTTTTATCAGGCGATATGCTCTTTTAAACTTCAGCACATCTTGGTACATATGATTCGGTAGTCTGATCACTGCCCCTTTATCGCATAACGCCCTAATAATTGCTTGCCTAATCCACCACATCGCGTAGGTAGAAAACTTATATCCGAGAGTTCGATCAAACTTCTCAACCGCCCGATTTAGGCCGATAAAGCCTTCTTGAAACAAGTCTTCTAGCGTTAAGGTTGACATCCCACTGAAAAATTTTGCACATTTATGGATCAAACCGAGGTTTGATAACAACATTTTTTCTCGTGCCTGAGCCGCTCTTTTGATGAAGTCCTTATGAGATTCAGTAGCAGTCACGCCACTTTCAATTTCCGAAAAAGCCCGAGCTCCTAACTCCATTTGATAAGATAGTTCAACTTCTTCCTTGGCTGTAAGCAACTTGGTTTTAGTAATTATTCGTTCAATTAAATACGTCGATTTATCGTTATCTTCGGGGTCATTATGTGGTAACTCATTCTCATCAGCTACAGCCTCAGGGAAATCATCAAGGCAAACATTAGCCAAATCTAATTTCTCAAAAACTAGCTTTCCTTCGTTAGTAGTTAAGTTCCTTTTAACAATCAATCTCTCAACCTGACTCCGTGTCAGATTTCCGCCCATACGCTCATAATCGTCCATAAGGTCATTGAATACCTTACAGATTTTTAAATCATCAACTTCCCTATCCAATTAAGTCTCATAGCATCAAATATGTTCCTGAAAACAACATAACAAATACATTCTTCAAATGGAATTTTATTCACTATCACTAGCTCAATGAACAGCTCTGGAGTAAAGTTTACAGATGTTGTAGGGAGCCAGACAAACGGCATACCCATGACTCAATTTTCTTCTCGCTTAAAATACCTTCATTACCAAACTCAGGATGCTTAATCGCGGAAGTCTTTAATGGACTGGCTACATGCCATCTCAACGATTTTTTAAAGTCAAAACAAGCGTTTCTTTCAAGTAACTCATTAAAATCCGGGCAGGAGTGAAGTATTAGGGTAGAAATAGCTCTGGCGCCAAGAGAAGATATATCCTAGGTTTGAATCCAAGGCTTGTAATGTCGACCTTCACCTTGGCCATGGCCTTCTTTGACCCGCTTCCGGATTTGCTGGTCGGAAAGACCTTTGTAGCTTCCTGCCATAGCAAGACCATCTAGAGTGTTGATTTTTATAGTTTAGCCTAAACTGACACAATAAACTTCGCTCAACAATCAGATCTTGCTATCGGAACCATCTAACGGCAACAATATGTCTCCATCCTTGGCCAATAGCTTCCACCACTGACGCCACCTTTTCTCATTCGTTGCAAATCCACCTTCAAGAAGGGCTTGGATAAAGTACTGTGCGTCAACAACTTCGTTCTTCAATTTGCCTAAGGCTGATTTAGACTCGAGCAAAATATCTAACTTTTCATATCGATTAAATATATCTATCGAAAGCAACAGATAAACTTGCACAAACCGATATGCACACCAGTTGTCATCCATGTAATGAAATGGAGGCCTAAGATCCTGATTATCACCCAAATCAGGTATAAAAACTTTACAGTACCTCTCCGACAAAACACTTTTGTCATTCAAGACAGAAATTAACTTGTCAGGATCAATTTGTCCTTTTTCTCCCACTTTTCTCAATATTGTCTCTTTAACCTCTGTCTCCGTACGTTTTAAAAATTCAATAAATACATTTACGTCGGAGGTAACCCCTTCATGCTCTCGGTCAAGCATCTTCTTTTCATGATCACTGAAAGAGTAATTCGCATCACAAAGCTTCTTATGCACTTGATAGTCACGATCTGCAGTGAAAAACTCCGAAGGCTTACGCGCCATTTTTCGGTTATGTATTTCGTAATGGAATAATTTCCCCACACGGGGAACCAGGATGTAAGGAGTGACATTATCAGCGCCGAACTTACTGAAATATGCAGCTCTTTTCTTACTTGATGGTTCTTTAAGTAACTCGTACAACAAACTGTCGCTCATTAACAAGCGATAGTTACTAGACAATGCCTGAATATCTTCACTCCGTGCTCCAAACAGAAAGTTTTTGTCGATTACAATACCTTGCATTATCCCGTCCTTTGGCATCTAACTAATTGAAAATAAAATTCCTAAATAGAGTACAAAATACTAATTGAAAGCAAAATTTACAACGATAAAAAAACAAAAAAGGCCATTCAAATGAGCGGCCTTTATGATGAATCTATATTTTTAATGATGAAAATTTATTCTGCGGGGTGAAACTTTATTTCCACCCCACAGCTCATTGCAGTAGCGGTTTGGCACTATTCCACCGTCACCGATTTAGCCAAATTACGGGGCTGATCCACGTCGGTGCCTTTGATGATAGCGACGTAGTAGCTAAGCAACTGCAGCGGGATGGTGTAGAGCACCGGTGCCAGCCAGGGGTGGCTGTGCGGTACGTTGATCACCCGCATGGTGTCGTCGGACTGGAAGCGGGCGTCGGCGTCGGCGAAGACGTACAGAATGCCGCCGCGGGCGCGCACTTCCTCGACGTTGGATTTCAGTTTTTCCAACAGCTCGTTGTTAGGCGCTACCACGATAATCGGCATATCGGCGTCAATCAGCGCCAGCGGGCCGTGCTTGAGCTCGCCGGCGGCGTAGGCTTCGGCGTGGATGTAGGAGATTTCCTTCAGCTTCAGCGCCCCCTCCATCGCGATGGGGTACTGATCGCCGCGGCCCAAGAACAGTGCATGATGCTTGTCGGCAAATTCTTCCGCCAGGGCTTCAATCTGGCCAGCCAGGGTTAAGCTTTGCTCCAACACGGCGGGTAACTGATTCAGTGCCTGCACCAGCTGCTGCTGGGTGGCCGCATCCATGCCATGATGCTTGCCAATGGCCAGGCTGAGCATGGCAAGGCCGACCAATTGCGTGGTAAAGGCTTTGGTGGAAGCCACACCGATTTCGGCGCCAGCCCGGGTCATAAAGGCCAGATCGGACTCACGCACCAACGAAGAGCCCGCTACATTGCAGATGGTTAAACTGCCCAAATATCCCAGCTCTTTGGCCAGGCGCAGTGCCGCCAGCGTATCGGCGGTTTCACCGGACTGGGAAATGGTCACCAGCAGGCTGTTTGGCTGCACAAAGGATTTGCGGTAACGAAACTCGGAGGCGATTTCCACATTGCAGGATACGCCAGCCATGGCTTCCAACCAGTAGCGGGCTACCATGCCGGAGTGGTAACTGGTGCCACAAGCAACAATTTGCACATGCTGCACCTGCTTAAACAGCTCGCTGGCGCCATTGCCGAAGGTTTCATCCAGCACCGTATCGGCGCTTAAGCGGCCTTCCAGCGTATTGCTGACGGCATGCGGCTGTTCGTAGATTTCTTTCAGCATAAAGTGGCGGTACGGGCCTTTATCACCGGCATCGTAGCTGACATTGGACTCGTGCAGCTCACGCTCGACCGGCTGGCCGTCTTTGTCAAAGATCTGCACGCTGTGGCGGGTGATTTCGGCCACATCGCCTTCTTCCAAAAAGATAAAACGACGGGTGACCGGCAACAGCGCCAGCTGATCGGAGGCAATAAAGTGCTCACCAATACCGACCCCTATCACCAACGGGCTACCGGAACGGGCCACTACCAAACGGCTGGCATCGGAGCTGTCCATCAGCACAGTGCCGTAAGCACCATGCAGCTGAGCCACGGCTTTTTGCACCGCAGTGAGCAAGGAGTCGGTCTGCTTCAGCTCTTGCTCGACCAGATGAGCAATCACTTCGGTATCGGTATCGGAGTTAAAGACATAGCCTTGTTGCTGCAGTTGCTGACGCAGCGGCTCGTGGTTTTCAATAATGCCGTTGTGCACCACGGTAATGCGACTGGATACGTGCGGATGGGCGTTGCGCTCACTCGGCTCGCCATGAGTGGCCCAGCGGGTATGGGCAATGCCGGTACCGCCACTGAGTGGCTCGGCCGCCACCGCATCGACCAGCTCTTTCACTTTGCCAAGACGGCGGCAGCGCTGCAAGCCGGTGTCCGGGTTCAGCACCGCCAAACCAGCCGAGTCATAGCCGCGGTATTCCAGCCGGCGCAAACCTTCCAATAAAATCTCTGCCACATCCCTTTGCGCCACAGCGCCTACAATGCCACACATAAAAACTCCCTAAAAATGTTCTGATACCTTACATCGTTAACTATCGGCCTCAGCGCGGATCACGCTGACACCCTGTTGTTCAATCATGGCTGCATCGGCTTCGGATAAACCGGTATCGGTCACCAGCACTTTAATCGCCTGCCACGGCAGCTCCAGATTATGAATTTTGCGGCCCAGTTTGTCGGACTCCACCATCACAATCACTTCCCGCGCGACCTCGGCCATCACCCGGCTTAAGCTGTACAGCTCGTTGTAGGTGGTGGTGCCACGGGCCAGGTCCAGCCCATCGGCGCCAATAAACAGCTGATCAAAGTCGTAGGCGCGCAGCACCTGCTCGGCCAGCTGGCCCTGGAAAGACTCGGACTGTGAGTCCCAACTGCCACCGGTCATCAATAAGGTGGGCTCGTTTTCCAACTCGCGCAGCGCATTGGCCACGGCCAGCGAATTGGTCATCACCACCAGGCCCTGCTTGTGTGCCAGCTCCGGCAATAACGCCGCTGTGGTGCGACCGCTGTCGATGATGATGCGGTAATGATCTTTGATCAAACCAGCGGCGGCTTTGGCAATGGCAATCTTTCGCTTCGAAACCTGCTCCAGGCTGGATTCAGTGACAAAGTCCTGCGGCACCAACACAGCACCGCCGTACCGGCGCAGCAAAAGCCCGGCTTCTTCCAGCACAGTCAAATCTTTACGAATGGTGACTTCCGAAGTCTGAAAGCGCTCGGCCAATTGCTCCACCGAGACTTCACCATGCTGCTGCAGCTCGGCCATGATCAAATGACGGCGTTGTTGGGTATTGCGTTTATTCATTCAGCACCACAAGTTTCGGTTTGAAAGATATTTTAACGAAAAGAAAGATATTAGCAAGCGTCCATTGGCAGGCTAATCTGGTATTGCAAGCCCTGGCCCGGTTCACTGCTGACTTTGATCTGGCCTTTTAACCGCGCCGTCACCAGATTATAGACAATGTGCGCACCCAGGCCGGTGCCTCCCAGCGAGCGCTTAGTGGTGTAAAACGGTTCGAACAAGCGTTGCAGACTGACCGCATCCATACCAAGACCATTATCCTGATAACTGAATAGCAGCTGGCGTCCCTGTTGCCTGACACTCAACGAGATCTGTGGTTGAGTGATGCCGGAAAAAGCATGCCGGATGCTGTTCATCACCAGGTTGGTGATAATTTGCGCTACCGCTCCGGCATCGGTATGCCAGTGGATGTTGTCCGGGCAGTCCAGTTCAAACTGACAAGCCACGGTTTTCAGCTGCGGTTGCAACGACAGCAATACATCCTGCAGATAGCTGGCCAGCTCAATCTCCCGACTACCCTCGGCCGATTGATCAACCGAGACCTGCTTAAAGCTTTGCACCAGGGCGGCGGCCCGCTCGGTATTCACTTCCAGAATTTTCAGGCCATCCTGCATATGCTGTAAGAAGCGATTGAACTGCGACTGCTGCAGCTTTTTCTCGGCAAAAGCCCGCTGCAGCAGCTCAAACTCCGCTTTTAAATGGCTGGTGGCGGTGACACAGATGCCAAGCGGGGTGTTGATCTCATGCGCCACCCCAGCCACTAAGCCACCCAAAGAGGCCATTTTTTCCTGCGTCACCAGTTGCTGCTGAGTTTGCTGCAAACGGGTAAAGGTATCGGCATTGACCACGGCAATGGCAATGGTGCTGGCCAGAGTACGCAGCAAGTCCAGCTGTGATGGGCTGTATGCATTTGGGTTAGGGCTTTGAATTGAAAAGACTCCGACCACCTGCTGATTCAGCATCAAAGGAATGTAGAGAACCGACTCCATCGGCTCACCACACAGCGGTTTGGGGATATCCCCTAAATAAGGCTTCAGTTCATCCCACTGGCTAATCCGTATTTCCCGCTGCTGACTAAAGCAAATCGCGGCCAGGATATCCGGTGCCTGATCGGCAATGCTAAAAGAAGGTAACTGCTGGTTATTTTCCTGCCAAAACACAAACTCAATTTGCCGCAGTTGCGGCCGGTGCAAACCAATCACCATCACTTGCACATCAATCAGAGCACTTAGCATCTGATAACAACGGGACAATACCTGATCCAGCTCCAGCGAGGCGGTAATTTCACGGCCAATTTGCTGCAACAGCATCAAATCCTGATTCGATGCCATCAGAGCATCGTGTTTTTCTTTTAATTCCAACGTACGTGCCGTGACCTGATGTTGCAATTCACGGCGCATGGCGCGCTCAGCCCGAATTTTTAAATGCAGCCACAACCAAAAGGCAAAAAGAACCGTGGCAATCACCAACCCGCGGAACCACCAGGTCATCCACCAGGGGGGCAACACCTGAATCGTCAGCAATACAGGTTCCTGCCACTCGCCATCACCAAGCCTGGCAGCCACTTCAAACTGATAGATGGCGGGCGGGAGGCGGGTGTAGGTAGCGATGCGCTCATTGGCGCTGGTCATAATCCAATCTCGATCAAAGCCCTGCAACCGATAACGGTACTGCAATTGCTGCTGATGCAACCAAGATGGTACGGCAAAGCGGATACTGAACATATCTTCTTTGTACTTCAGCACCAGGCGATCCAGATAAGGGAGTGCCTGTGGCAATAGCGGGCTACTGCCAGGCGGTACCGTCTGATTAAACAAGCTGAATCGGGTAAGCTGTACTGCTGGTATAGGTTGTTCCTTCGGTAACTCCTGCAGCCGGAAATAATCCATGCCGCTGCTGCCCCCCCGGTAAATCATGCCATCATGCAGTTCCCAGGCGCCAATCCAGGTGGTCTCCTGCATGCCATGCCGTACATTTAACTCCAGCAAAGAGCGGCTAGCCGGCAACCAATGCGCACGATACAACAACCGAAACTCATCGGCTGCAATCAGGGCCGCATCGACCGTATCATCCGTTGGGTAAGCTTTAAAGAAAGGGGGCTCACTGCGTTCCAGCCAACGATGATTTAGATTGCCAGCCCGAACCCAGACATGACCATTCTGCGGGTAAATCAGCTGAATACCATTAAAAACCAAGCCATGGTCACTGCCATCAAACTGCCGCCAGTGCTGCCACTCCGTGAGCTCCAGATCACCGCGCACCAATCCCCGATCTAATGAGCCTAACCAGAAATACCCCTGCGGATCCTCAACCATGCTGGTAATGGTATCAAAGGGCAATGGGTACCGTTCGGAGCCTGTGTGATAATGACGCATAAACTGACGCTGCTGATCCAGCAAGTACAATCCCGAGCCCCGGCTACCCAACCACAATCGCCCCTGCGCATCCGGGTAAAAAATAGAGATGGTGGGTGGCCCACCAATTTCCGGTAAAGGCTGTGACTGCCAGTCGGCAGTATCAGGATACAGGCGGTAGAGTCCGCGGTCGGTGCCGACCCAGATCCAGTCTTGCTCTTTAAAGACAGCCCGTGCTATTCCGGGGCCTAAGGCATCATCCGGCAATGCAAAACGCTGCAACTGACCGGTAGCTGGATTAAATAAAGCGACACCCGCCTCACGATTGGCGATCCAGACTTCATGCTCACTGACCGCTTCTATGCCAAATACATTGGCGGCGCCAAGCAAGTTCGGATCTCGATTGCCAAAGGGCAAGGTACGCACCTGCTGCGCAACAGGCCCTAGCAGGCTAAAACCAGATTGGCTGAGCAGCCACAGAGCATCCTGCGCATCAAAATACAAAGCCGTAATGGCCGAATTACGTAAACCGCCAGCAAACTCAGGGTGGTATTGAAACTGCTGCCACTGCTGGCTGGCTGTCAGGTACAACCACAACCCCTGACCATCGCTGGCCAGCCAAATATTGCCTGTTGGGTCCAGCCCAATCGCTGTTGCCTGGATCCGCCGCATAGTTTCCGGCATCGGCATCGGCTCTGGTTGCAACGTCTGCAAACTCATGCGCCACAAGCCCCCACCATACAAAGTAAAGAGTAAGCCATGCTCAGGATGAACTGCCAGGCTGGTTGCAGAGTCATGGCTTAAGCCTGAGTTCCCCGGATGCCAGCCCTGACCTTGTTGCTGCGCCAAGTCCCAACGAATCAGGCCTCCTGTTGCACTGCCCTTGGTGCGAAGCGGTGCATCGCCTATTGCCAACCACAGTTGCTGGCTATCATCCAGCCAGATATCGTTGATGTAAGCGGTTGAAACACCATCAATCACGGCAGCTAATTCCAGTGAGACGATACGCTGCCGGTGCGGATCCCAATAAAATACCCCGGCTCCATTGGTACCGATCCAGATACGGCCGGTAGCATCCTGATACAGCACGGCTATTTCGTACTGAGTGGCGTCATCTGCCTCGTTGGCAAAACGGAGCTGTTCAAAACGCTCGGTGGTTAAATCAAGCCGGCTCAAGCCGCCATAACGAGTACCAATCCATAAGGTATCACTTCCCTCCACCAGCAAACTGGTCACCCAATCTGCTGAAAGGGCATTGGCATCCGCAGCATCCGCCTGAAAACGCGTTAAATCACCCCCATCAAATCGATACAGACCATGTTGGGTGCCCAGCCAGAGAATACCATGCTGATCCTGCACCATGCGGGTCGCTAATGGCGAAATAGTAAAATGATCATTCAAATGGATAAAACGGCTATAGACCTGAGGCGCAGACCAGGCAACGGACCCGGTGCACAGCAGCAGCCACAGAGCAAGCTTACACAAAAGTGTTTGGATACGACACCAAGGCATAACACATCTCTCGGACTGGGATGCCTAGAGTATTGCAGTTGCTATTAACAAATTCAAACGGGATGAGAACTTATTAATGATAACCATTTGCATTTAGATTTAATATCCGCTATGCTCTCTCTTGTCGGGAAACTGGCGTACGCTTCACAGCGTTTTTTCCTGGTCGTTGTTAACTTGTCCTGCATTTTGGGGCAGCGAAAGCTGCCCCTTTTTTCCTATCTCGGGTGCTGGTTATGCTTTCGTTATCCTTGCCTTTTTTGGACGAACTTTTTTTAATCGCTGCCATCGTTGTACTCGGCTGGATCCTGGCTGGTACAACCGCTAAACCATCACATCGCACTTTCTCAGCCAGTTGGTTCGAGCTGGTAAGCTTGCTGGCTTTTATCGCGTTGCTGGCTCTGCTTTGGCTCACACCCATGCATTTTAGTCTGCACTTTGTGTTGCTATGGTGCCTGAGTACACAGCTGCTGCTCTTGGGGTGGCATCTGACTGTGCGCAAGTATCAACAAAGTATATCTGGGACTCATGGCCCGGAGCCAACCTCCTGGCTGGTTGGCTATGCCAGCCAATCCGGCACCGCCGAACAATTGGCTCGTCATAGCACCAAGCAGCTGCAAACAGCCGGCAAGAAAGTGCAAATGCTGCCGCTGAATGCATTAGCCACTACACCACTGCATAGCTTTGAGCAGGCTTTGTTTATTGTCAGCACCTATGGGGAAGGCGAAGCGCCAGACAATGGCCAACACTTTTTACGCCATGCCATGCAGCAACAGCCGGATCTGTCCCAACTAAAATTTGCCGTGTTGGCTTTAGGCGACCGCAGCTACCAGCACTTTTGCGCTTTTGGTCACTGGCTGCATGATTGGTTGACGCAACATCGGGCATCAGCCATTCAGCCTTTGGTACCCTGGGATCAGAGCCAACGCGATAGCAGCCCATGGCAGCAATGGCAGCAATTGCTGCAAAATCTTGGTGCAAGCAAGGCTGAGCAAGAAACCAGCCAGAACTGGCTAAAAGTACCACTGCAAAGCCGTTACTGCGTCAATCCAGGTAGCCAGGGCAGTCCCTGCTTCGTCGTTAAGCTGCCGCGACAAGAGGGCATGCATTGGCAAGCAGGCGATTTGGTAGAGATACAGCCAGAACACAGTCGCTGTACCGTTGCCCTCTGGCTCACCGAGCATCAGGTGTTTGGCTGCCAGACAGTGAGCTTTTATCAGCAACAGCTACCGCTCTGCCGTGCCCTGGCGCAAATCGAGTTACCAGACCAGGGGCCATCAGAGCATGAATCCCTGGAAAGCTGGTTGCATCAACAACCCTTGCTGCCACTTCGCAGCTACTCCATTGCCAGCATTGCCGATGAAGGCCAGCTAACCTTGCTGGTACGGCAGGTAAAAAAAGAGCATGGCTTAGGACTTGGCTCTGGCTGGCTCACCAGCTATGCGCTGGAAGGGCAACCTATACAGTTTCGACTGCGGTCACATCCAAATTTCCATCTACCCGACGATGACAGACCCATGATCTTTATCTGCAACGGCACCGGCATAGCAGGGATCCGCGGATTACTGGCTGAACGGGTTAAGCGGGGTCACCAGCATAACTGGCTGCTGTTTGGCGAACGTCAGCAGGGTGTAGATAGCTTCTTTGCCAAAGATCTGCAGCTGTGGCAACAACTTGGCTTCTTACCTGAACTTGATAGGATGTTTTCACGCGACGGGGCCGAAGTACGCTATGTGCAGCACCGGTTGGCTGAACGCATGCCTGAGTTGAAAGCCTGGTTGGCGCAAGGCGCCTCTATTTACCTCTGCGGCAGTCTGCAGGGCATGGGACAAGCCGTTGACCGGCTGCTGCAGGCTGAGTTGGGAACAGAGCAACTACAGGCACTGCAGCAGCAGGGGCGCTACCGGCGCGATCTGTATTAGGGGTGTTTAACAGCAGTTACAAAGGGCTAAAACGGATCCGGCCTTGCTGCACCGCCATGTTCAACGGCATCTGCATCAACAGTCGCTGGGTTGGGTCGCTTTCATCCAACCGATACACCGGTTGATCCTGCAACCACATATTGACCAGCTGCAATACTTCGGTACTGAGTGGTGATAAATTACCGCGATAGCCGGCCGCATCAATGCTGGAGTCCAGCAAACGCAAATTACGCAAAAATACCGCATTTTGCTCACCATCGTAGTATGGGGAAGCCTCTATCTGCAGCTGCAAACTGGCCGGGTAATGCAGGCCAAAGGCCGAAAACACTGCACTGGCCTTAGTACCAAGCCGCACCGTATCACTATTATCCGGCCCGATTTGCACCTGCATATCCTCTACCGCCAATGCCACTGGCATGCCTGCCAACCGGGTTTGCTGCGTGAGCTGATCCAGCTGACGCAGCATCAACTGCTGCAATTGCTGCTCAGTCACACTGTAGCTGGCTAAGTCACTGACCTGCGCGCAACTGGTTACACCCAGCAATAAAGCAAAAACGACCAGTATGTTTCGCATTCAAATCCTCCGGTTTGTTTTATTCCGTTATCTTATATCAAGGAAAACGCCGCAAATATTAGCTAAGATAAAACTTAAGTGACCATTTACTCTGGGTATAGCATGCAGTGGACAAGTTATATCAAGGCATTAGATGCCAAAGTACCTCGTTCCGAGTTTATCACTTCCAAAGATATACCTCACCTGATTTCAGGCCACAGCATCCCATCAGAGCAAGCTGTACGCCAGATCATGATCTGGTTGTCAGAGCTCGATATCAGTCAGCCTCTGCTGCTGATTGGAGCCGGTAGTGGTTATTTGAGTGCCGCACTGGCCCAATGCCTGCCTCATCTTTATGTGCTGGATAAAAACCCGGCCTGCGTTTCAATAGCACTAAAAAACCTGCAACGGCTCAATATCCGCAATGTCGAATTTCTCGTTGGCGATGCAAATCGCCTGATCCAGCTCAAAGAACCGGTCGAGGCGGTCATTGCGACCTGCCTACTGCAGTCGCTGGATGCTATTTTGCCCATTATCCGCGAACAAGGCTGGCTGCTGCGCTTAGAGGGAGAAAAACCAAACCAGACTACCATGGTGCTCTATCAAAAAAACCAACAAAAGCTGGTGCGTCAAAAAAACCTGGGGGTCTTGCTATTGCAGCAGCCGCCCGCCGCCATTCAATTGGATGTGGAAACCCGGCAGGATCTGGCCAAAGCTTCAGCACAAGCCCAAGCGGAAAAAAAACCGGTTTCAGCGGTATTGCAACAGCTATCAGTGCAAGCACAGCTTTCACTGGAGGCTCAGGCACAACAATTTGGCTGGCCGACGCTGTCTGCTCACCAGGTTCTGGAGCAACTCAACCCGGCGCTGTTCATGCAATTCTCCCGTACTTTTTTGGATCACCACCGGGTGCTGCCTATTGCCTACCACGACAAACAACTGCTGCTGATTACCGATAGCACCAGCATAGACACCTTGGATCTGGAAAAAATGAATGGCAGCGGTGGCATCAGCATCGCCCTGGTCAGCCCGACTGATTTTCGACGGATCTGGTCTCATCTGGATGTCAGCAGTCGGGGAGAAAATCATGCTGATCCCGGAAAAATACAGGAAGCCCCCCGGGATGAACCTGCCGAGCCGGTGATCAACCCTTATCTGGTCTCAGTGTATGAAGCTATTTTGCTGGAAGCCGTCAGTGAACGTGCCAGTGACATCCACCTTGAACTGTACGATGGCAAAGTACGGATCCGCATACGGGTTGATGGTGATTTGCACGATGTAGAACATTATGTGCTAACCGCCAAGGACCTGGTCGGGTTGGTCAATGTCATTAAAATTCGGGCAGAGCTCAACATCGCAGAACACCGGTTGCCGCAAGGGGGCCGCGCTTTACTGCATTGTGCCGGTGATAGCTATGATTTAAGGGTACAAACCCAGCCAGCTTTGCATGGTGAGCACGTGATTATCCGCCTGCTCAAGCATACCGGCAGAGCCATGACTATGCGTGAGCTGGGGATGTCGGGAAAGGTGGCTCAGCATTACCAGCGGCTGTTGAGCAACCCTGCAGGCTTGGTGCTGGTGGTAGGCCCGACAGGTTCGGGAAAATCGACTACCTTGTATGCCGGTTTGCAAGAGTTAGCCGATGATGGCCGGCGTAAAGTCATTACTGCGGAAGATCCCATTGAGTATTCGATTAACGGCATCCAGCAAACCCGGATCAGACCCGATATTGGCTTTGCGTTTCCGGATGCGGTACGCTCTTTCGTGCGGCAAGATCCCGATGTGATACTGGTCGGAGAAATCCGCGATCACGAAACGGCCCAGGAGGCCATCCGTGCCTCGCAAACCGGTCACCTGGTACTCTCCACTTTGCACTGCAACGACGCGGTCGATGCGCTGCAGCGTTTGTATGATTTAGGTATCCATCCCAACTCCATTGCCAGTGAATTACTGGCGGTGATCGCCCAGCGGCTGGCAAAGCGTATCTGCCCGCATTGCCGCACTGAGGTGGAAGCTGATCCAGCGATCTTGCAGGAAGTTTTTCCTGATGGAGCCCCAGCCAGTTTTCGCTGCTTTGAAGGCGTCGGGTGCTCTGAGTGTCATCAGCGCGGCACCAAAGGAAGAGTGGCCGTGATTGAATACATGCAGGCCAACAGTGCTATTCGCAATGCCATATCGAAACAGCAACCCGTGGCAGAGCTGCGCTGGCAGGCGCTGGACTCAGGCTTAATAGCCATGCGTGATAGCGCACTCGATCTGGTCATTTCAGGAGTCATCCCCTTATCTGAGTTACCCAGAATCTTGCCGGCGGAGCGGATGGCGCCCGAGCAGCGTGGAGGAAACCGGTTATGACAAAGACACAGGCAACTCAGCGCATTCCAGCCGAAATCGAGTATGCGGAGGAGTTGCATCAACTGAAGCGCTGGGACCCGGTGACACCACCACCTGGCTGGCAGTTATCGCCGCAGGCCGTAGAAAAATTTATTCTCGGCTGCAGTGAGCTGGGGATTGAGCGCAAGTTTGTAGCCGACCCCGGTATCGTCACCCGTATTGTGGTGGCCCTTTGTACCCACAGAGGCAGCTTGCTGGTGGGCGAACCCGGCACCGCCAAGTCATGGCTCTCGGAACTGTTAACGGCAGCGATTTCCGGAGACTCCAGCTTAATTATCCAGGGGGGCGCGGTCAGCTCGGTCAGTCAGCTGTTGTACAGCTGGAACCAGGCCATTCTTAGGCAGAAAGGCCCCTGCCTTGAAGCGCTGGTACCCAGCCCGCTGTTTCGGGCAATGCAACAAGGCAAGTGCGTGCGGTTTGAAGAGTTATCGCGCTGCCCGCAACCACTGCAAGATGCCACCTTGTCGTTGCTGTCCGATCGGGTCATTACCATTCCGGAGCTCTCCGGTGAAGATGGCGTGCTGTACGCCCGCCATGGTTTTAATGTGATTGCCACCGCCAATAGCGTCGATCAGGGACTGCACCAGATGAGCGCCGCGCTGAAACGACGTTTGAGCTTTGAACACATTCGTCCGATCCGGCAACTGGACGATGAGATTGCCGTGGTGATGCAGCAAACAGCAAAGTTGAACCAACAAGCGGGCATCAGCCTGACGTTAGAGCCCACACCGTTTGAAATGCTGGTGACCATCTTTCATGAACTGCGTAATGGGCAAACCGTTGACGGGCGCAGTACTGATCGACTGGCTGGAGCAGCGATGTCGACGGCGGAAGCTGTCTCAGTTGCGCATACCTTTTGTTTGCATGCCTGGTATTACCATCAGGGCGAGATGAAATTGACCGACTTGCTGCATTTTATGCTGGGCTCGGCCTTAAAAGACAACCCGGAAGACCGACGTCGTTTACAACACTACTTTGAAACCGAGGTGGCAGAAAAACCAGGTAACCACTGGCAGCAACTTTATACTGTGCGCCACCTCATCTAACCAAGGAGCTTCTTTATGTTGCAACCTAAATCATTGGTTCTCATTACCTACCGGCGCTTGTTTCCAGAGGATGACAGCCGCTTTTTTCTCGGTGAAGTCGAAGCTTATCAGGACGGGATTGTGAAAGTGAATGGCCACACCATTTTACGGGATGGTGTCACCGGCACTATGAAAGAAAAAAGCGATCGCCGTACCAAGCTGTTTTCCATCAGCTCCGGTACGCTGATCGTGTACGAACTGCCAGCCAATCTGCAGCTGAGTGATTTGCACTTTCACACCCAGGGAGTGCGGCTCACCCTGACCGATAATGCCAGCTTTTCGATGGATCTCACCGAACGTATGGCCTAGCCTCTGAAACATTTTGCAATAATTTATGGCTGTTTTTCGATAACTAATTATTGCATGACAAATAAACTTCGGCTTTAATGCGGATATAAACAACACGCATGGAGTCGCATATGTCCAATTCGCTGAAACAACAAACCCTGGTCGCCATCCTGTTTATGATGCTGGGTGGCCTGATGCTCGGCTATGAGCTCGGTAGCTGGATAGCCAATGGCAGCTGGCGCTTTAATGGCATTTTGATCATCGCCCCTTGTGTTATTTATTACGGCTTGCGTTTATTGCGCCCGGCGCTGAAACAGCTGGATCACTATCTAAACAACCACTGAGGCCACAGATGATCATTCAACCCTATGCCAATCTCCTCTACCAGCGCAGCCGCTTTGTGATTTGGGGTTTGCTGGCTTTTTGCCTGGTGCATACCGTGGCACTTTTACCCGATATTCTGTATCCACCAGAGCAGTTGATACGAGCGCAGCAACGGGCCCTGTGGCTGGCCCAATTGGTCACCGCCCTTGGGCTGGGCCTGATTATCCAGCGCTTGCTGCTCAGCGCCTCTCAGGGCCAACTGTTTCAAGCGGAAAGTCGCAGGCTGTGGATGCAGCTGGCCAGCGCCTGCCTGGCAGCGGCCGTTTTCCCCGCCATCTTTTTGTGCAGCTTATTGCTGTATTGGGGGGAGGAGCTGCATCTGCTTAGCTTACTGGCGCAGCTGAACCTGCCACTGATCGGCCTTGGTTTGATCGTGCCGCTGGCCGTTGCCAAGTTCAAGCTGAGCGCACAACTGGAAGACGAGCAAAATCTGACCATCTGACTACACACGAGAAATTCATGGCGATTACCGTAAATCTGGATGTGATGCTGGCTATCCGCAAAATGAAATCCAATGAACTGGCGGAGCAGATTGGCATCACGCCACAAAACCTGAGCGTACTTCGCAGCGGCCGGGCCAAAGCCATTCGTTTTAGCACCTTAAGTGCCATCTGCCAGGTGCTGGAATGCCAGCCAGGCGATATTTTGGCCTACACCGAGACAGAGCAAGATAAAAACCCGGAGGGAACCGATGAGCTATAAACCAACCGTAGTGCAGCAAATTGATGGTCATCAGATCGAAGTACGGCTGAATGGTTTAACCGGTCGTGAAACCGTGCTGGTGGATGGCGAGGTGAAAATCAACCGGCTGAACTGGACCATGAACAGCAATTATCTGGTCGAGCTAGGTGCAGGCAAACACATCCGCATTCGCATAGAGCCAGGCCTGATAAATACCATCAAAGTTGAATTTATGCGCGGTGGCGCTCTGCTCAGTCATCAGGAGATAGTGTTGTACGAAGGCGCCGATGAGAAGCTACTGGCAGAGCCTGAAAACGCCACCTGGCTGGCCGAGCTGAAACTGCCTTTTCTGCTGACGTTGCTAATACCGTTGGCCTTAATGGTAGCACTATTGTTCTTCGACACCACCAATGCACTGATGCCCCTGCTGATGTTGACTGCGCTCGGCCTGCTGTGCCTGTTCTGGCTGCTAAAGCCGCCACTGGCAACCAACAAGACGTCAACAACTTCACCGCTAAGCTACTTGGGCCGCTCCTTGCCCCGGGCTCTGGTGATCGGCATGGGTTTTGGCGGCACGGTCGGTTACAGTATGGCCGTTTTGGGTGACAGCATTGGGCGCTTACTGGGAGCCAGCTAACGAGAAAATTGCACTTGCAGTTCGGGCACAACTGTATTAGTGTATCGATACAGCAGTAGTAGCAAGGAGTGCCTAATGTCGCCTATTTTGGAAATTAACTCGTTACAACGCGCCTTTAAAGGGCGACAGGTACTGCAAGACATAACCGCCAGTGCAGCGCAAGGCGATGTGATTGCGCTACTGGGTAAAAACGGTGCCGGTAAAACCACCTTGCTGGAAACCATCCTGGGCTTCGCGCTGCCAGAGCAGGGCGAGGTTCGGCTGTTTGGAACTCTTAGTACCGAGATAGGGGCTAACGAAAAGCAGCGAATTGGCTTCGTACCGCAGCAGGATGAACTGCTGGAGCAGTTATCGCCCTGCGAACACCTGGAGTTATTCAGAGACTTCCAACCAGGCTGGGATCAGTCCCTGTGTGAACGGCTTTGTCAAAGCTGGGATATCCCCATGGCAAAACGGATCAGTGCATTGTCTGTTGGGCAGCGCCAAAAACTGTCGATCATACTGGCACTTTGCCATAAACCTAAGCTGCTGATCCTGGATGAACCAGTAGCCAGCCTTGACCCGATCGCACGACGTCAGTTTTTAACCGAACTGGTCAACATCACAGCTGATCAGCAAAGCGTCATACTCTTCTCTTCCCATATCGTGACCGACATGGAGCGCGTAGCAAATAAAGTGTGGCTGTTAAAAGATCGACAACTGGTATGGCAGGATGAACTGGATACTTTAAAAGAGTCGGTGGTAAAGCTGCATATTGATGCTGCCCAGCCACTACCAGATCAATTGCCGCTCCCTCATCTGCTGCGGCAGCAGGTGCAAGGCAATAAAGCGACAGTCACAGTGAAATATTGGCAAAGTGCTGAACAAACGATGATCGAGCAACAATTGCAGGCCAAAATTCGGGTTGAGCATTTGAATCTGGAGGATCTTTTTCTCGAATTGCATGAGAATCAGGAACAAGGCTGTGATGACGAACTTTAACAGACCGAGTGTATTTACCCAGCTGTTTCGACTGCTCACACTGCGCGATATGAGTATCGTCTGGTGGACTATGATCGCTTTATTCTGGCTATTGGGCTTTGTCAGCACTGCCAGCTCATACGCAGCCCACCTGATTTTAGTTTTTTATTACTATTTACGATTGCTGCCTTCAATTGCTGCTTTACTGACCGGCAGCTATGGTCGACTATTGTTCAGTCACACAGCATCAGCACTTATCCCCTTTCTACTGATAGCACTGATAACCCTGCTCGGCTCTCTCGCTGTTGTTCAGTACACAGCCTTGGCTTATTCTGAAGCTGTCGTTACGTTATTCTGCGGTCATTTGATACTGCATGCGGTTTTTTTTTCCGGGAACAGCCATGCCACAGGGCTAATTATTTTTCCAATATGGGCCGTGATGATTCACCCACAGTTTTTTTTACAAACGGCCTTGCTAGCGCCAGCAGCACAGCCATCCCCTATGGTAATCGTCTTCACGCTGAGCTTGGCTGCAACAGTTTTTTTGCTTAAATCTGTCAATAGCAGGGGCAAAACACGACAGCCACAACCAGCAGCAACCTGGCGATTCTCCTGGCGAGCAATTCCTAAATATCAGCCCTCCTTAGGAGCCTGCTTTTTATTTCAATACAATGCACAGCCTGTTATTCGACTGCTTGTTTTTTCCATCGCCTGTGCAGTGACGCCACTGCTACAAAGCAGTGTGTATTTTTGGCTTCATTCAGACTGGCAGTGGTTTCCGGAGCTCGACTGGAAGTTTCTGAATGACTCCGTATTTATTGTACCTTTGCTGTATTGGCTTATCATGGTTGACTCGGTAATAGCCAGAACCAAAGCTGCCTGGTTGTATTTACCATTCAACAGGCAGCAGCTGTGGTACTATTATGAACGCCATTTTGTTATGCAGTTGCTTATTTTTAGTCTGCCGCTGCTTGTGTTGTTGTACCTTTGGCAACCCCACAATCCATACTTTCCGCTCAGCAGTGTGCTCCTGCTAAGTAAGCTGCTACTCATCACCTACCTTGTGTTGTACTTTCCCCGCAGCTCCATGGTTGGTTTTGCAGTCACCTTTATTTTATATCTATCAGCGTCTTATAAGGTGTTCTTGACTCCCCTAAATACCCAGCTCTACAGTGCTTTATTCTTACTGACTGCGGCTTTGGTGCTACGTCACTTTGCCCTCAAGCGCTGGCAGACGCGAAACTATAGCCCAAGAACAGCCTCACAGAGGAGGCGCCATGTTTAGCATTAACCCCAACAGTGGCGAACCCATATACCGCCAGCTGACCGGGCAAATTAAACGCATGGTGGCAGGTGGGCAACTGCGTGCCGGCGATGCACTGCCATCGGTACGCGAATTGGCAGCCCATTACGCTGTTAACCCGATGACCATTTCAAAAGCGTATAGCTTGTTGGAGGCTGAAGGTATTTTAGAGCGCCAGCGCGGTAAACCGATGACCGTAGCAACCCAAACGCAAAGCAAGCACAGCGAGCAGGCCCGGTTGCAACAAATCAGGCCCCAGCTGGAGGCGCTTGCTACTGCCGCCTGCCAGTTGCAACTTTCCAGGCAAAGTGTGTTATCAGCATTTAGTGAATTGCTGGTGCAAAAAAATGAGGAAGAGTAAGGTAACAAAGCTCTGCACTGGCTCTACCAGCAGGTGCAGATCTCCGCTGCTGCCTTATGGTATGCTCTTACCGTTACCAGGGGACAACCAGCGTTGTGCTGGTTTATAACAACGAGAAACGACCATGCTGCTTATTTTAAAACTGA
>ERZ869909.881-NODE-881-length-28672-cov-32.730477_pt1 | contig 28672 bp, 24 predicted proteins | sample MGYA00520892_ERZ869909 | MGnify/ENA primary metagenome ERZ869909 (study PRJEB32215, sample SAMEA104723947) | bioreactor metagenome | biome: bioreactor; feature: anaerobic bioreactor; material: water | place: China | collected 2015-03-12 ...
TCGGGAGACTGCACCAACTGCGCCGCCTGCATCGATTCCTGCTACATCGACGTCTTCCAGTACGGAACCAGGCTCTCCAGCAGGCACGCCGCGCCGGATCGCTTCATCGAGCCGGAGCAGCTCATCGTCGACGCGCCGGGCCGATCCTCTCCAAAAGCATCCTCCCGGCGCGACAAGGCGGTCGCATCCGCAGCCGAGTGACGCTTCCTTGCCGACGCTTCCTTGCCCATGAGCGAAAACGCGTTTCGCTTCGCCTGCTCCCGATGTCGACAATCCGAAATTTTCGCCTACGACGACCCGTGACGCTCATCGGGCAGCGGTGCGCGTTCCCGTCCTGCCCGTGCGTTCGTTCGCGCGTTCTCTCAGCTCAGCCCGCATTGACGTGGAGCTGGGTATCGGGTGCGCGTTCCAGCACGCGTCGGGCTCGTGCGTGGTCCATGAAGGCGAAAGCTGTCGAGAGCGCATCGGCGGCGGCGGCCGTGGGCGCAACCACCGTCAGGCTGACCGCGGGCCCGGCACAGCGGCCTGTTGCCGGATTGAAGAGGTGATTGCATCGTCCGTCGGCATTGAACCGGAATCCGTCGGCGCCGGTTGTGGCCACGGCCTTATCGACGAGATCGAGCGTGCGGTCCTGCGGTGTTTCGGCCTCGACCGCCGCTTGCCACGTTCGACCGTCCGGATGCTGGCCGAGCGTGCGGATCTCACCCATGTCGACCAGCGAGCTCGAGATCCCCTCCTGGCGCAGGAGATCCACCACACGGTCGGTGATGTAGCCCTGCGCGATGCCATTGAGCGTCAGGCCCATGCCACGCCGCGCAAGCGCAATCCGGTCTCGGCTGACACTGACCCCGGACCAACCGACCAAGTCGAGCACTTCCGCGAGCTTTTGCCGGGACGGTCCTTCAGGGTTCGCGTGCGCGTCCGCGAAGTGATCCGCATAGCACCGCCAAATGGGCTGGACCGTGGGATCGAAGGCGCCCTCCGTCATGTGCCAGATGTCGTCGCACAAGCTGAGGAGTTGTACGAGCTCCGTGGGAGGCGCGACGAGCACCCCGCTGCGATTGAGCTCGGAGAGAGCGGTGTCGTCGCGGTAGAGGCTGAAAATGGCCTCCAGACGTCGGGCCTCGGCAACGGCGCACCGCAGAAGCTCCTGGCCGATGCGGCGGTCAGGATGCGCGAGGCGGATGGTGGAGACGGAGCCGAGCGAGACGCCCGTCCATTCCAGCACGGGCGCGCTGCCGGCGCGCGCGGGCGTTCCGAGCGGCACGAGCGCCGCACCGCCTGCGGCGGCGCAGAGGGCGATCATCTTTCGCCGGCTGATGACGTCCCGCATGTCTCACTCCTATCGGTGATCGTCCGCGCCATGATCATGCCCAGGGTCGTGCGTTGCGCCGCCGCCGCTCTCCTCGTCGGCAGGCTCCGAGCTCAGCACATAGTCTTGCGGCACATCGGCGAAGGCTACGATGCGGCCGCCGCTCTCGGCCACGAACTTCTCGGCAGCGGCCCGATCCGAGAACGGGATGGTCTCGGGTGCGCCCATGCCGCCCTGCCTGCGGCTTTCGATGACGAACAGTGCGCCGCGGGCTTCGATCCAGTTGTCGACGCCGGGATTATCCCAGCTCGTCGCCTGGCCCATGTCGGACACATAGACGGCGCGAACGTCCTTCGCCTCCTCGTCCAGCATCGTGTAGGAGAAAGCATCGCGCGCGGAGGAAAACCAGACCGGCGTGCTCTGGCTCGCGAGGATGATCTGCCCCTTGGGTCCCGTGTGCTCCATCAGGCCCATGCCGCAATAGTGGCCCATAGCCTCGGTCGTGAGCGTATGGGGAGCCGGCAGCTCTGCACTTTTTTCCTCGCTGCACCCTGCGATGGAGAGAGCGGCGAGAACGAGGGCTGCAAAGGACGGCACAATTTTCATAGCTCTCTCCTCGAAAATATCATCGCGGCCGCCGCCAGCGGAACCAGGGTCCAGGCTGCGAGTGCGCACAGGAGCTTGGCGGGTCCCAGCGCGACTGCACCGGCGAGGCCCGACATGCCGGAGAACGCGCTGACATTCGTGGCGCCCGCGAGGTTCAGAAGGCGATAGACATCGGTCGGGTTGAGAAGCAGCAACGCGCTCAGCGTTCCGGACGAAATCGTCCGCCCCTGATCGACGACCAGCACGCCGAGAAGGGCCATATCGAACACCACGACGAACAGTAGCCAAACGCCGATGGCGACGCCAGCGGCCGTCGCCCGCTCGCGGACGAGCACGCTGATCAGGTAGCCGATGGCGATGAAGACGGCACCGAGTAGGATCGACGTGCCGATCATGCCTGCGAACGCCGTCCAGCTCTCCGCGTCGATGGCCGCGCCGGTCGCCGCGAGCGTGACGGCCGCGGTGCCATAGCCGAGCACGGTCGCGAAGGCGAGGATCGCGATATGCCCGACGAATTTTCCGAGCAACACCTGTCCACGGCTGACAGGATAGCTGAGAAGCAGGAGCATGGTTCCCCGCTCCGTCTCGCCGACAATCGCATCGTGGGAAATGAGCAGCGCGACGAGCGGAACGAGAAAGATGGTGAGGCTCGACAGGCTCACGATCACGATGTCGAGCGCGCGCGCCCCCACCGTTCCCGTCGGCGCGCTGCCGAGGAAGGTCAGCGACAGGGCAAGCGCGGCAAGCAAGGCCGTCATCGCCAGAACCCAGCGGTTGCGCAGGCTCTCCTGGATCTCTTTTGCGGCGATGAGCGCAATGTTTCTCATGGCGCCTCCTTCCTGAGGAAGTGGGCGTAAAGCTCGTCGAGGGACGGCGGAATGACGTCGATATCCTCGATGAGGTCGCCTGCGTCGGCTGCGCGGCGCACCAGATCGATCTTCTGGGACGGCGTGGCGTCGACCTCTATTCGATGCCCGTTGAAGGTTCGTATCGAAGCCTGCGCGCCCAGCAGGTTCTGCACCTTTTCCATTCCACCCTGCGCGACCGACACGCGCACGGTGGCCGGGAGCTCGGCGATGCGCCGCAACTCATCGAGCGTGCCGTCAGCAACGAGGCGGCCGCGATTGACGATGATCACGCGCTCCGTGCGCTCCTCAAGCTCGGTCAGGACGTGAGAGGAGAGCACCACCGTCGCGCCGCGCTCGCGCAGCTCGCTTACGATTTCGTAGAACTCCATGCGCAAGCCGGGATCGAGACCCGTCGTCGGCTCGTCGAAAAGCAAGAGCCGCGGCCTGCCGATGAGCGCCTGGGCGAGACCCAGCCGCTGACGCATGCCTTTCGAATACGTGCCGATCCGCCGCTCCGCCGCCTTGGCAAGCCCGACGCGGTCTAGAAGCGCGCGGATGCCGTCCACCGATTCCGACTTGAGGCGCGCGTAAAACGCGAGCACCTCGCGGCCGGTCAATGCCGTGTTGAAGGAGACGCTTTCGGGAAGATACCCGAGACGGCGGCGGGTGCCGATGCCGCCCGCGGCAGGGTCTTCGCCGAAAACGCGAACGTGGCCCTCCGTTGCCCGGATGAGGCCCAGCATGAGCTTGATGAGCGTCGTCTTGCCCGCCCCGTTGTGCCCCACCAGGGCGACCGTCTGGCCGGGCTCCAGCATGAACGAGATATCGCGAACGGCTTCGATGGCGCCGTAACGCTTTGTGGCGTGAGAGACCTCGACGAGAGACGTCATGGGGCCGCTCCCTTTTCGTCAGACCGCGGAACGGCGGCCGGCGCCATGAGGGGGCGGCTATCGACGACGCCTCCGGGCAGAAGCGCGGGAAACTGTGACTGCGCCCACCGGATGATCTGCACGGCCGGGCTGTTGACCAGGACCTTCGCTTGAGGTGCCGTCCAGAGAACCTTGTCGATGATGTCGTTGGGGCGGTAGGCTGCATCTCCGACCCCGTCGCCGTTGAGATCGAAGGCGGGATTGTCGCTCCAGTAATTTCCGCGCCCGTCCTTCGACCAATCGAGATAGCGGGTGCCCACGTATTTGACCTGGTTCCGATTGCGGATGAACGCATTGCCGACGATGGCGTTGCCTTCGGATCCGGCCGTGAAGTGCACGCCGATCTCGCATCCTTCGAACCAGTTGTTTTGAAACGTGTTCTTGTTGGCGTTGTAAATGAACACGCATTTCTCAGGGCCGTTCCGAACGCCGCCGGCCAGAGCCACGGCGGCCTCTTCGGCAGCGGGCAGCCCATGCTCGCGCGCTTCGGCTCCGCGCAGACCCGGCGTCGCCCACCGGCTGGCCGGCAACTGACGGCCCCGCACCGTGTTGCCTGCGATCTCCGAGCTGTTGGCGAAATTGAACAGGAAGCCGTGATTGAGATCCCCATCCGAGACGTTGTCGCGCACGATCAGGCGGTGGGAATACATGATGGCGAAGCCGACGGTGTTGCCCACCGAGACATTGCCGACGACCTCTCCATCGTTGGTGTACATGTAGTGGACTGCGAAGCGCAGATCGCGAAAGCGGTTGCCGCGGAAAACGTTGCGCTTGCTGGCAACGGCGAAGATGCCGTCCCGCCCGAAGCGGATATCGTTGTCCTCGACGCGCGCGCCCGGCGCATTCCATACCGAGACGCCGTTGCCGGCCTCGTTGACGCGCCCATCCTGAAGTCCGACGATCACGTTGCCGCGCGCAACCGCATCTTCCGCGCCGTGAAGATAGACGCCGTAGAGGTTGCCCTCCAGGCGGTTCCCCTCGACAACGGCCCCTGTGGCGCTTTGCCGGACGAAGACGCCAGCATCCATCGCCTCGAGATCGCGACCGGAGCCGCGCACAGTGAGACCGCGCACCACGGCACGCGGGGCAGAGAGAATGACGACGCTGCCGCGACCCGATCCTTCAAGGACGGCGCCGGGCTGGCCTTCGAGCGTGATTTTCCTTTCGATCCGGACTGGACCGCGATGCACGCCTTCTGCGAGAAGGATGACGTCGCCATCGGCTGCGCGGGCGAGTGCGGCCTGGACGTCGCCGCCCGGCGCGATCGTCACATGCTCGGCCCATGCGGGCCCGGAATATGCGAACCCGACGAGGAGGGCAGCCAAGGCCGCCCCCCAAATCTCTCGTGTGCTGAAACGCGCCACACGTGTCCTCATGTGTTGCTGGGTTCGACCAGCATTCGGCCCTGCATCTCCATGTGCATGGCGTGGCAGAACCAGCTGCAATAGTACCAATAGACGCCCGCCTTATCGGCCGTAAACGTCACGGACGACGTCTGCAGGGGCCCGACCTCCATGTTAACGCCGTAGTTGACGATGCAGAAGCCGTGCGTCAGGTCTTCCACGTCGTCGAGGTTGGTGACGTAGACGGTGACCTCGTCTCCCTGCCGGACGGTGAATTTCTCCAGCCCGAACGCGGGAGCCGTCGAGGTCATGTAGACGCGCACCTTGTTGCCGTCGCGGATGACCTTTTCATCGCGTTCGAGGGTCACGCCGTCGGCCTGGGCCTGCTTCACGGCATCGGCGAAAAACGGGTCGTCGCGCTTCCACACGTGCAGCGGGTTGATCTTCGAGTGATGGACGATGGTGGCGTCGTGCGGCTCGGCGAAGCTCGGACCGTCGTGAACGATAACCATCTCGTCGCCGGAAATATCGATGAGCTGGTCGTTCTCCGGCTTCAGCGGGCCGACGTTAAGGAAACGGTCCTTAGAGAACTTGTTGAGCGAGATCAGCCATTTTCCGTCTGCCTCCTTGGTTTGACCCATCGAGGTGTGATTGTGGCCGGGCTGGTAATGCACATCGAGCTTCTGCAGGATCGGGTTGACCTGCTCGCCCTTGTAGGCGCGGATGGCGAGATCCAGGTTCCACTTCACGACCTGGCTATCGAGGAACAGCGTCGTGTAGCAGTTGCCCTTGCCATCGAAGGCGGTGTGAAGGGGCCCGAGACCCAGCTCCGGCTCCGCCACCACGACGTCGCGCGGCTCGATCTTGTCGTCGAACAGGTCCGGAAGCTTGCGGGCATCGAACACGGTGCACGTCGGAGACAGTTTTCCGGCGGCGATGAAATGGATGCCATCCGGGGCCGTGTTCATGCCATGCGGGCCATTGGCTACGGGCACGTAGCGCGTGTAGGGCGAGCCCTTGCGGCCGTCCAGAACAGGCACGCCGCCGATGGTCTGATAGTCCCCCTTCTTGACGGCTGCCTCGATCCGCTCGATATCGAAGATGACGACCCAGTCCTGCTCCTTCGCCATCATTTCGGCAAGTGTGACGCCTTCTTCCGAGTTGTAGCATGTGGACCAGGCATACTTGCCCTGGTAGTCGGCATCGACGTTGTCGAGGTTGCCGTCGACGCGGATCTGCCAGGCGACCTCCATGGTCTCGCCGTCGACGGCGCTGAACAACGACATGTATTGGGTGGGATCGTCGAGGACCGTGCCGTCGTTGGGCACAGGCACGCGATCCTCGCCGTTGCAGAAGACGTATCCGGTCTTCGGGTACTTCTGGACGCGCAAGCCGTGCACCGTCGACTGGTTCGGAAGCTGGATGATCTTATCGCACTTCATGATGTCGAGCCGGATACGGCAGACGCGCGTATTGGCCTTGTCGTTGGCGTAGAGATAACGGCCGTCATACGTCCCGTCGGTGAACGAGGGATGAGGATGATGCAAATCGCCGTTCATGTAGATGCCGCCACGCGTCTTCAGGAACTCGCGCGACTCCGGCGTCAAACCTTCCGTGAGAATTTTCAGGCTCTCGTTGGTCTGGCCCCAGCCGGTGGCGCTGCAGCGGTTGAAGACGGGAATGCGCATCAGCTCGCGCATGGACGGAAGGCCGATGATGCGAACCTCTCCGGTCTGCCCGCTCGAAGCGAAGACGTAATATTCGTCCAATTCGCCGGGGGCGACATGGGCGGCTGCGCCCCCCTGCGGCGCCGCATGTGCCTGCGGGATGGCGCTGCCGCCGAGACCCGAAAGCTTCAATCCGCCAGCCGTGCCGACAACGCCGGCTGCCGCCGCGACCGCCGTGGTCCGATTTAGAACATCTCGGCGGGTGAGATTCGTGGTTTTCTTATCGTCATTGGGCATGGAACTCTCCTGTCATGTCTTTTTTCCTGCGCGCAGTTTCGCCGGCTGGTGGATGATTTTGCCGACGTAGGTGATGAGCGGTCGCCGCGGCTCCGGACGCGCGTTCTGTCCGGGCGGCAATATCGCGTCGCGCTTCTCGCGCTTCAGACGCACCTGGATCATGTGTGGGCATCGCTGGTCGTCCCAGTAGAGCTCCTGGCAGTGCATGCAGTAGATGCACTCGTTCACGTTGATGCGTCCGTTGGGATGGATCGACTGCACAGGGCATTCGTTGGCGCAGCGCTGGCACGGCGAGCCGCACTCGGGCCAGCGGCGCAGCCATTCGAACATGCGAATGCGGCCGGGGATCGCGAGCGCGGCTCCGAGCGGACACAGGTAGCGGCAGTAGAAGCGCTCGACGAAAAGTCCGGCGGCGAGCACCGCAAGCGCGAACACGACGAACGGCCAGTCGCGGATGAATTTCAGAATGATCGCCGTCTTGAACGGCTCGACCTCCGCGAAATGCTCGGCGGCGGTGAACGAGTAGAGGGACAGGCCGAACAAGCCGAGGAAGATGACGTATTTGATCGGCCACAGGCGCTCGTGCAGGTCCCAGGCGACGCGGAGCTGCGGCACGCGGAGCGCCTTCGCGATGGAGTTGGTCAGCTCCTGCAATGCGCCGAACGGGCACAGCCATCCGCAGAACGGACCACGTCCCCAGAAGAGGAGCGAGACCGCGACCGACGACCAGAGGATGAAGATGAGCGGAGCTGTGAGAAAATACTCCCAGCTGAAGCCGGTCAGCAACGCGTTGGTGAAGGTGAGGACGTTGACGACGGAGAGCTGTGCGTTCGCGTACCAGCCGAGCCAGACGAGCGTAAACACCAGGAAGCCGCGGCGCACCCAGGTATAGACTTCCGGCCGGCGTACGAGCGCGTTCTGAAAGAAGAAAATGCCTGTCAGCACGAGGATGGCGACGAGCGTGACCGCGACGGACACGGCCTCGCGCCGCCACATCTGCTTCCAAAGGGGATCGTCGTCCTCGAACGCAACCGTCCCGGATCCGGTTTTCGCGGGGCCAGTCTGAGGTTGCGCTGCCTCCTGAGCGGGAGCGGGTGCGGCCTCCCCGACCGGAACCGGCTCGGTCACAAGCAAGTGAGACGGCAGGGCGTAGGTGAGCTCGAAATTGAGGAATGCCTTGTCGCGCGGCCCGATCGGACGCTGGACCATCAGGTCCATGGTCCACGGCTGTGTCGGATCGAGCGCGAGATCTTCAGGCACGGAGAAGAGGCTGATCTCGGGCATCGAGGGTGCGCCAGGCGCCTGGATGGAGCCGATGCGCTCGTGGTTTTTGTCACGGAAGCGGGCGCCGGAGCCATCCTGCTCGATCTCGATGCGATCAAAGATGCCCCCGCGGACGTAACCGGAGCCCTTGAAGGAATAGCGGCCTTGTCCGGCAATCAGGATGGCCTGCTGCCCAGGCTTGAGCCGGCTGCTGAGACGCTCGTAACCGGCCTCTCCGAGCAGGCTTTTGCCGATGGCGGGGACGCTCGCGAGTGCCGCGTAGAGATCGATGAAGGTGTCGTCCGGATTGCCCTTCTCGGGATGGGCCGCAGCTTCCGCGCTCCCCGAGCGTTCGAACGCGGCGTTGACGTCTCCGACGGAGAGCCTGAGCCTTCTCACCGATCCGTCGCCCAGCAGGCTCTGCCAGTCGCGCCCGCCCGGCGCCGACATGTCGACAGACCGCGTTTCTGCCGCGACACCGGCGGGGGCCTGCGCGTCCACGCCCGACAGCGAAATCCTTCCGCTGCGGATGAGGCGCACCGCCGAGCGCACGATGCTGTCGGCCATCACAAGCACCGTCACGGTGGCGCCGCTGACGATGTCCGGCTGTGGCGGGCGCTCGGCACCCGACGCGATCGGTCCGATCTTCGTGCCGATCAGCCTGTTGATGGCATCGATGACGCGTTGCTCCGGAACACCGACGAGAACGATGGGCTCCTTATGGTCCACCAGTTTAAAACCGGTGACGACACCCTGCATGTCGATGCCGACCAGGATATGAATGGGCTTTCCGGAATACCCCACGGAGCCCGTGACATCGGAGTTCAGATAGACGAAGCCGACCTGATCGTCGTTTTCGAACACAGGCAGAAGCGGAGGATCGCCCTGCGGGGCCCCGAACCGGGTGGCCTGCGCGAAAAACTCCTGTGGCGTGGCTCCTTTCGCGAAATCCGCCAGCAGCGATTGTGCGGAGGCAGGCAGCAGGGTCGAGCCCAGCATAGTTGCGGCGGCCACGGCCACCATGATCCAATGCACCAGTTTCGCCGCCAAGGGAGCACCTTTTGGTCCAACTCGGATACCCTGTATCAGTGGCACATCTTATACCCCTTGATCTAACTCAAGGAAGAGCGCGACCTGCTGGCTAGGGTCCGTACTCAATATTTGATGGGTATTGACGCGAGGATTTTCGTGTCATGCTGAAAGCATGTCTCCGACATGACCCGGCAGGAGCGAAAGCGCAGCAAACCTCCATGGTTTGCAAGCTTTCGCAACGTGCTGGAAGCACGCCTTCGGCATGACCCGGAAGCGCGAAAGGACCGCGGCTCTCCGGGGTGAGCCGAGACAAGCCAATGGCGGCGTCGTCGTGCCGGAGGCACACATTCGGCGTGACGCGCTTTTCCTGGCCCTTGGCTTGTCTTGCCTCATCAATGTCCCATCCAATATTGAGTACGGACCTTAGTCTCGCCTTGCTGTTCAAAGAGTGGTGCCATGGTATCCTTGAAGGACGAGCCCGCCGGGTACATCCGTTCGATGAGCGAGTTTTTTGCGCTTGCGCACGCGATGGAGCTGGATGCGGCGACCCGCTACACCGAGACATCGCGGCAACTGCGCGCGCAGGGCGAGACGGCATTGGCCGATCTGTTCGACGAACTTGCCGCGACGGAGCGCGGCCACATCCGCCAGATCGACGATTGGGCGGATCACGACGCGTCGCGGGTGGACGCAAAACTCCCTTGGCCTATTCCCGATACATTCGACGGAACGCCGGAAGAAATGGCCGGCACCAAGCTCCTGACGCCCTATCAAGCGCTCGCGTCCGCGGTGCGCCACGAGCAGCGCTCGTTTGCGTTCTGGACCTATGTGGCCGCGCATACGGATTCGGTTGAGATCAGAGACGCAGCCGAGCGGATGGCACTTGAGGAGCTCGAGCACGTCAGCCTTCTCCGCCGGGAGCGGCGCAAGGCCTTTCATGCACGTCCTCATTCGCCTGGGCGGTCCGCCGGCGACGCGCCGTGCACGCTTACCGCGCTCGCGACGATGGAGCGGAGCCTTGCCGATCTTCTCGAAGGCGACGCCTCATCCGCAATCGGTCGCACGCTGTCTCTTTCGCTCGGGGCCGCAGCGAGGAAGTCTGCGACCGCGCTCGAAGCTCTTCATGCGGAAAAGCATCCGGAGTTTTCGATGCCCGCTCTTCCCGCAGAGCGGACCCGCGATGCGAGTGCCATCGCGGAGTATCTGGCGGAGGCGTATCTGCGCCTCGCGGAGACGTCGCAGGATGGCGATGTTCTCGGCGTCGCCCAGGAGCTTGCGAAAGCCGCGATTTATCGGCTCGGCATGCTCAGACCGAAATGATCGGGGACGGGGCGCGGCGAACGCCCTCAATCCGCCCACCCGCTGCCGACGAGAATAAGTGGCGCAATGCCCGCAAGGTCAGCGATCCCTTCCTGCGCGCATCGGGCAAGACGGCTATGGGCCGATGACGCGCTCTTTCCGGAGAGGAAGCTGCGCGACGTTCGTGCAACCTAGAGTTTGTTCGAAGGCCCGAATGAGCTCATCGACGGTATCGGCCGTCACGTTCAGTCCTCCGGTTTCGGAGGCCAGGCACTCCGCCCCCGATTCCGCGCGGCCATCCCGCATTTGAAGTTTGTAGCCGATCACGTGCACCGTCACGGACGGGCGCGCGCTGTGAAGCTCGCGCGCCACCGCGCACGGATCACCTCGGCAGGTCTCCTGGCCATCGGTCAACAGGACGACGGTCGCACCGGTCGCCGGCAGGGCCTCGATCGCCATGCGGACCCCGAGTGTCAGGGGCGTGCGCCCGGCAGGCCTCAGCGTCTCGACCTCGGACATGATGGGTTCCGCAAAGTTCGGCTGAGGCCGGATAAGCAGACTTGCGTTCTCGCACGCGTTGCGACTTGCGCCGGGACCGTAGACCACCAGCCCCAGCCGGCGCTGCGGCGCGACGGTGGGGAGAAAGGCCCCGAGCGACACCTTCGCCCTGTCGAAGCGTGACGGCGCGCCATCCGGAAAGTCCGCCGCGGCCATCGACCCGGACGCGTCGAAAACGATCATCGCATCCGACATGCACGCCGGCCCCGCAGCGAGGACACCTTCTGTCCCGCCGGCCAAATGAAGCAGCGTACTTGCCAAAAGTACCCGTCCGAACACCCGGCGGCCGGCCTTCGACATGGCGCGATGCGCGATCCTCATCTCGACCTTTCCCAATTGCGGGCCTTCCCTGCTCCGGACATCACCGCCCTGAATATCCGCTTCTTCCCGGCGGTTGCGCGACGGACCGCGCAGGCCGACAATCTCCCGCCCTTGTGCGATCCGCCCGGTTTGCGCTGCGAAATCGAAGGTCTTGTATCTTTAAGCTCGGGAAAGGTAGAGATCGGTTCATGCCCCTGCAAGCGATCGCCGTCATCCTCTCGCTGCTGCTGCATGGATTCGTGGCGAACGCCCTGTGGCTGCGGTTTCAGCACGAGCGAGCGCAGGTCTTCGATCTCGGCGAAGGACAGGACATCATTCTGGAGCCGCAGGGCCTGGACCTGAGCGAGGTCACCCATGTCGGCGACGATCTGCAGACCATCGAGACGCAGGCCGCGATCCCGATCGAGCAACAGGCGCCGCCGCCGCCCGCCGTTGCGGCTCTCCATGAGCCACAGGACATCGTCGACGACGTCAGCCAAGGGGCGGTCCCGGACGTCTTCGCAATCGATCCGCAAGAACCGCCGCCGCAGGATTCGGCCCGAACAGCTCCCGAGCAGGTTCGCGACGTGATCGCGGCAGAGCAAAGCACCGTCGACCAGAAGCTCGTCGATGCGCGCGAAGCGCTCCCGGATCCTCTCGACGACCGCGATCTCGTGGCCGCCACCGCTTCCGCGCTGGATGAGATCAAGGAGCCCAACGTGGCCGTGCATGCGGACGCGCCTCCGCAGAATTCTCTGCGACCGGCAGAGGCCGTTGCCGCCGAGCGCCCGACACCGCCTGAAGACATTGCCGAAGCCGCCGTCATCGACCGTGCGCAGCCCGCCCCGCCGACTCCCCTCGACGAACTCCAGGATCCGGAGATCGAACGCTCCAAAGAGCCGCCCTCCCCGGTATTGCCGACGGACCACCACGAGCCCGATGTCGTCGAGGTCGTCGCGCAGCCCGATCAGGTCGTGATCGTGACCGAGCAGAGCTCCGGCGAAGAGAAGAAGGGCGGCGACGCGACGATCGTCGGATTGTATCTCGGCAAGATCAACGAGCAGGTGCAGCGCTCCAAGGTCAATCCGCGCTCGCGCAGGACCGGAACGGTCGTCGTAAAATTTACGATCGGGACCGATGGGGCGCTCTTGTCGAAGGACGTGATCTCGTCGTCCGGAACGGAGGTGCTGGACCAGGCCGCCATCGCCGCGCTCGATCGCGCGTCTCCGTTTCCACCCATTCCGCCGGACGTCAGCGCGGCTCCCATGACCTTTACGCAGTCGTTCAGGTTCATCGTTCGCTAACGCCTGCGTCGACCGCTTCGGGCTCACTGTCTCGCTTTGAGCGCCTCGATCATCTCTCGAAGCTCTGCAGCCTCGCTTCTGCCGAACGCCCTGCACCGTGTCGTGCAATCGGAGACCGTCTTGCCGGTTATGAAGGGCTTCATGCCCTCCATATCGAAGGGACATTGGCGCCGCACGATCGGGACACCGTTGAAGCGCTTCTCGAAGTAAAACACGTTTTCATAGTACGTGGCGCGCACGCCCGCGTCGTCGCGGCCCTGATACGCGATGAACCATTCGTTCTGTCGTTCGCCAACGACCTGCCCCACGCAGGTCTCGTTCTTTCCCGCTTCGTCGATCGTGCATGTGCCCTCCTGCACCAGCACGTACTCGATCTTCCGCTCGTCGCGCCACTTGGCATGATCGACCAGATAGTAACGAAACGTGCCGTCGGGACGCTGTTCCGAGAATTTGTTGTAGCAGGCGTTCTCTCCGAAAAATTCGGGGTCCGCCTCGAATTCATCCAACCCGGCCTCGCTCCACACACCTGCGTACGGGTGCTCCCCCGCGTTGGCCAAACCGGCTCCCAAGACCAGCATCGCGACGGCTGCAATCGTAGCTCTCATGTGGGGTCTCCGATGATCTCGTCCGGCGCGGCTCGTTCGCGCGTGCTCAGCGCCGCACCCGACCTGCGTTCGCAGGTCAGGCTTCAGCGAGAACCAACGAGCCCTGCACGAGACGGATCCTGGGCGCAATATGTCGGGTCACGATCGCGCCCCCGACATTCGGCAATTGTCGAGGTCAAAATATCCTGAGCGTCGGCACGGCGGTGACGAAGCGGGTTCCCGCCGCTGCGAGCGGTGCCAACTGAGCGCTTGCCTCGGCCGCGATGTTCCAAGGCAGGATGAGCACGAAGTCCGGGCGGCGCTCGGACAGAGCCGGCGGGGGCAGAATGGGGATGTGGCTGCCGGGCAAGAAGAGCCCCTGCTTCGAGGGGGCCGCGTCGCATACGAACGGCAACAGGTCCTGCTTCACGCCTGCATAGTTCAGAAGCGTGTTGCCCTTCGCGGCGGCGCCATAGCCCGCGACTGTCTTTCCCGTACGCCTGGCGTCCTGGAGGAACGACACCAGGCCGTCCCTGACGGCATCGGCGCGGCCCTGGAAGGCGGCGTATGGCCCGTCGGTGTCAAGGCCCTGACGCCGCTCCATCGCCAACACCTCGGCGACGGCGGACGACGTTTCATGCTCCGCGGCCGTGAGGCATCCATAGACGCGCAGGCTGCCGCCATGGGTCGGCAACTCCTCGACATCGAACGGCCGTAGCCCCGCGGCTGCGAAGATCCGTTCCACCACAGCGAGCGACAGATAGGAGAAATGCTCGTGATAGACGGTGTCGAACTGGCACTCATCGATCAGGCGCAGGAGATGCGGAAACTCCAGCGTGACGACGCCTTGGGGCTTGAGCGCCGCGGCGAGGCCCCGCGTGAAATCGTTGATGTCCGGCACGTGAGCATAGACGTTGTTGCCGCAAATGAGGTCTGCGCTGCGACCGCTCGCTGCAAGCTCCCGTCCCAGCGCCTCGCCGAAGAACTGCCGCAGCACCGGTATCCCCAGCGCTTCGGCCGCGGCGGCCGTGCTGTCCGTCGGCTCGATCCCGAGGCAGGGTATCCCGGCGCTCAGAAAATTGCGGAGAAGATACCCGTCGTTCGACGCGACCTCGATCACGAAGCTCTCCGCCGACAGCGCAAACCTTTCGGAGATCATGCGGGCATAGCGCGCGGCATGGTCCAGCCAGCTCTTCGTGGTCGAGGAAAAATAGGCATACTGAGGGCTGAAAAGCTCGCCCGCCTCGGCGTGATCCTCCGTCTGCACCAACCGGCACGCGCGACAGACGAAAACGCGCAACGGGTAGGTGATCTCCGGCTCGGAGAGGGCGCTCTCGCTCAGATAAGCGTTGGAAGGCGGTGCGCGGCCGAGATCGAGAAAAATGTCGGTCAGCTTGGACTGGCAATGGCGGCAGATCACGGCGCGCGCTGTTCCTCTTCGATCCGACCCGCGGTTGGGTGCGCGACGGACTGGGGATGTCACGATCACCGTGATTTAGGATGCAGCTTTCGGGCAGGTCAATCGGCGTTTTTCAGAACGGCCTCGCGCGGCCGGCGACAATCAGTTCTACACTCCCGCGCAGCAGGCGGCTCGGTCAGTTCTCCTGCGTGCCGTCCTGCGCATACCGGCGCAGCGCATCGGCTTCGGGATCGAAGTGAGCGGACGACGGGATTCCCAATTCGTCGCGCACTTCCGCAGGCGGCAGCCAGCCCGGATCCACACCCCTCATATCCGGAAGCTCATGGGCGATGCCCTTGTGGCAGTCGATGCAGGTGTAACCGTCCTTCTGGATGAGGTAGCGGGTGTGGATGTCGGCCGCTCGTTGCGTCTGGCGCGTGAAGTCCATCGCGACTTCGGAATGACAGTTCCGGCATTCCAGCGAATCGTTGGCCTTGAGACGCGCCCACTCGTGCTGGGCGAGCCGCAGCCGCTCGTCGAGGAACTTCCGCCGCGTGTCGATGGTGCCGAAGATGTGCCCCCACACTTCCTTCGACGCCTGGATCTTGCGGGCGAGCTTGTTGGTCCACTCGTGCGGCACGTGGCAGTCCGGGCAGGACGCGCGCACACCGGAGCGGTTCGTGTAGTGGACCGTGCGGGTCATCTCCTCGAAGACGTTCGCCTTCATCTCGTGGCAGGTGATGCAAAACGTCTCGGTGTTGGTGGCCTCGAGCGCCGTGTTGAACGCGCCCCAGAACATGACGCCGCCGAGGAAGCCGCCCAGCGTCAGAAACCCTACGCTGAGGTAGGCGCTCGGTCTGCTGGCGATCCCCCAGAACCGGAGCAGAAGCGCCTTGATCCTCTGCATCGCCTATTTCTCCCCGACCGGCAGAAGGTTGAGCATGTCGCGGAAATCGTTCTCGACGAGCGGCTTGGCGTCCGTCTGCTGGACATGGCAGGCGGTGCAGTTATGGCGGCGCGGGGCGACATCGGCGAGCATCTGTCCGTCCCTGTCCTGGAAGTGCGTGATGCTGATCATGGGCGCACGGACATGGTCGGTATACTGGCGGCGATGGCACTCCAGGCACCGGTTGGCGTTGAGCGAGATCTGATAGCCGTCGATCGAATGCGGGATGATCGGCGGCTGCTCCGGATAGTTGCGCATGCGTCGCTGGTCGTCGACGACGGGCGACGGTAACGCAGGTGCTGCGACGTCCCGCATCGGATGCGCCGCGCCGGTGAGCCTCGGCACGATCTCCTGGGCATACGCTGCTGCGAATGCCACGGCGCCGGTCGCAAGCACGACGATGCCGAGCGAGGACCAGCGGAACAGCGCTACACGCGTTCTATTCTGACTGCGCATTTTTTGAAGTCCGTCTGCCGGGAGATGGGATCATTGGCGTCCAGCGTGACCTTGTTGATCAGCTGGCTCGCGTCGAACCAGGGAACGAAGATGACACCGCGCGGCGGTCTGTTCCGCCCGCGGGTCTCGAGTCTCGTGCGCATGTCTCCGCGACGCGAGACCACCCTGATTTCCATGCCGCGATTGAAGCCGCGCTCGCGCGCGTCCTGCGGATGCATGTAGCAGAGAGCGCCGGGGAAGGCCTTGTAGAGCTCCGGCACGCGCATGGTCATCGAGCCCGAGTGCCAATGTTCGAGCACGCGGCCCGTCACCAGCCACATGTCGAACTCGTCGTCGGGAGATTCGGCCGGCGGCTCGTAAGGCACGCCCAAGATGACCGCACGCCCGTCCGGCCGACCGTAGAACTCCACGCCGCGGCCGGGCTTGACGTAAGGATCGTAGCCTTCGCGGTACCGCCAGAGCGTCTCCTTCCCCTCCACCACCGGCCAGCGGAGCCCGCGGACGCGATGATAGACGTCGAAGTCGTCGAGGTCGTGCGCCTTGCCGCGCCCGAACTCGGCGTATTCTTCGAACAAGCCCTTCTGCACATAGAAGCCGAAACGTTCCGCTTCGTGGTTCTCGTAGCCGTCCTCGATGTCGCTCGCCGGGAAGCGGTTGACGTGGCCGTTCGCGAACAGCACGTCGAACAAGGTTTTTCCGGCATATTCGGGGTTGCGATCGAGAACGTCTACGGGCCAGACCTCGTCGGTCGTGAAGCGCTTCGAAAACTCCATGAGCTGCCAGAGGTCGGAGCGCGCCTCGCCTGGAGCGTCGACGAGCTGGTGCCAGAAATGGGTGCGCCGTTCCGCGTTTCCGTAAGCGCCTTCCTTCTCCACCCACATCGCAGCCGGCAGGATGAGATCGGCGGCAAGCGCGGTCACGGTCGGATAGGCGTCGGACACGACGATGAAGTTTTCGGGATTGCGATAGCCCGGATACGTCTCGTTGGTGATGTTGGGCGCGGCCTGCATGTTGTTGTTGACCTGGACCCAGTAGAAATTGATCCGCCCATCCTTGAGCCGGCGGTCCTGTTCCACGGCATGCGCGCCCACCCAATCCGGCAGCAGGCCCTCCGGAAGTTTCCAGATGTGCTCGGCCTTTTCCCTGTGCTTCGGATTGGTCACGACCATGTCAGCCGGAAGCCGATGGGCGAAGGTGCCAACCTCGCGCGCGGTGCCGCAGGCGGACGGCTGGCCCGTCAGCGAAAAGGGGCTGTTGCCGGGCTCCGAAATTTTTCCGGTGAGGAGGTGGACGTTGTAGATCATCTGATTGACCCACACGCCGCGCACGTGCTGGTTGACGCCCATCGTCCAGAGCGACATGACCTTGCGCTTCGGATCGGCGTAAAGCTCCGCCAATTCCTCCAAGAGATCCGGCTCCACGCCGGAGAGCTCGGACACCTTGTCCAAGGTGTACTCGGACACAAGCTCCGCGAACGCTTCGAACGTGGACGGCTCCATGTCGGTCGCGTTCGCCGCCCCGGTCGCCGCAACCTGCAGAGGATGCTCGGGCCTCAGACCGTAGCCGATGTCGGTCCGTCCCTTGAAGAATGCCGTATGCTCGTTGACGAAGGCTTCGTTGACCCGCCCCGTCGTGATGATGTGGTTGGCGATGTAGTTGAGGATCGCGAGATCCGTTCCCGGCCGGAAGACGATCGGAATGTCGGCGAGGTCGGAGCTGCGGTTCGTGAAGGTCTGGAGCGAGGCGATGCGCACATGGTCGTGCGCAAGCCTCCGATCCGACACACGCGTCCACAGAATGGGATGCATCTCCGCCATGTTCGAGCCCCAGAGCACGAAGGCGTCCGCGTGCTCGAAGTCGTCGTAGCAGCCCATCGGCTCGTCCATGCCGAAGGTCCGCATGAAGCCGTAGGCGGCGGACGCCATGCAATGGCGCGCGTTCGGGTCGAGGTTGTTGGAGCGGAACCCGGCACGCATCAGCTTCGACGCCGCGTACCCTTCCCAAATGGTCCACTGGCCGGAGCCGAACATGCCGACGGCCTCCGGGCCTTTCTCGCGCAGGACCCGCTTGGCGTGCTCGGCCATCACGTCGAACGCCTCGTCCCAGGAGACGGGCTCGAACTCGCCGTCCTTGGCGTACTGTCCGTTCCGCTTGCGGAGCAATGGCTGCCTCAGGCGATCCTTGCCGTACATGATCTTGGACAGGAAGTAGCCCTTGATGCAGTTGAGGCCGCGGTTGACCTCAGCCTGCGTGTCACCGTGGGTGGCGACGACGTGTCCATCGCGGACGCCGACCATCACACCGCATCCCGTTCCGCAAAAGCGGCAGGGCGCCTTGGACCACTTGATCTTGAGCGCCTCTGCGCCGCCCGTTATCTGCTGAGCCGCAGCCGGCAGGCTCACGCCCGCCGCGGCAGCCGCCACGCCCGCCGCGTGGGCCTTGATCATATCGCGACGCGTCAGGGTCATGCTTCTTCTCCCGCACTTTCGGCCGGCTCGATTTGCTCGTAGACCATGGCTGCCGCGAGCACGCCTTCGACCGCAGAAATCTGCGTCAGGCAGTCTCCGACCATGCCGCTGCTCGTTCCCTCGATGACGACGATGATCTTGTTGCCTTCGACATGGACCACCTCGGCCAGGTCGAGCACCTCTATGCTCCCCCGCACGGCCTCGACCGCGGCAGGCAGGCAGCGGATCACCGCGCTCGAAATATGAAGGAATGCGCCGCGATTGGAGTCACGCATGGACCACCTCCGTCTCGGCGACAGCGATTTGGATTGCACCTACGGGGCACGGCGCGAGGCACGCGCCGCAGCCGGTGCACATCTCCGCCCGGAGAACAGGCTCGGCAGGACGGCCGAGACGCGCGCGAAACCGGATGGCCATCTCGGGGCACGCATCCTCACAGCTTCGGCATTCGGTTCCCACCTTGGACAGACAGCTCTCGCCGATCGCGACCTTGTGCCGGAACGGCGGGCGCGCCAGATCGAACACATCCGCGCGGCAAACCTCGGCACACCGTCCGCAGAACGTGCATTCCGCCTTGTCCAATCGGATTTCCGGATACTTGCCCGCGCCCATCTCGATGATGCCGGCCGGGCAGGATGTCACGCAGTCTCCGCAACCGGTGCACGCCGCGAGAATGGCAGCGTCTGTGCTCCACGGGGGCCGTAGCGGTGTGGCTGCCCGCCGCCCAAATACAAAGCTTCGTCTGCCAGGATCCATCGTTCGGCTCCTATCCCGGCGGGCCTGGCGGACCGAACACGATCTGCCACATCCACACGACGAAGCCGTAGCCGCCGATCAACGCGACAGAAATGACAGGCCAGATGATGACGGCGAGAAGAAAAAAAACCGAAAGCTCCGCACGGCGTTCGAGCAGAGGATTTTGCTCCCCTCCGTCTGTTGTCTTGCCGCGCTCGCTTTCCATGATTGAACGCCTTTTAATTCACGTTGTCCGGCTCAATCGATTTTCTCGCAGTGGTGAAGTGTCTGCTCATGAACGACACAGATGCTAGATCGCACATTTCCTTGATGCAACATGACGCGCGCGTTTCGCTTGCTCCAAATCAAGCATGTGACCCAGTTTGGTGCGGCGAAAAATGCTGACTTGGGGAGTACGATTCACTGCGCGGATTGCGCGTTTGCTGTCGGCATACAGAGCGTACGATCCGTTCGGATATTACGGTGGCAACATCCAGGGGATCAGAACGACGCTGATCACCATCGCGATGACCGCGAACGGCACGCCCACGCGGACGAAATCCCAGAAGGTATACTTGCCGGGCCCCACGACGAGGGTGTTCACCGGCGAGGACACCGGCGTCATGAATGCAGCAGAGGCGGCAATCGCCACCGTCATCGCAAAGGGATAAGGCGAGCGTCCCAACTCCTCCGCGACCGCCAGGGCCACGGGCGCCATCAAGACGGCCGTCGCCGTGTTGGAAATGAAAAGGCCGAGCACCGCCGTCAGCGCGAACAGGCCCGCCAGCATGGCATGAATGCCGACACTGCCGAGGGTCCCGATCAACGCGCTCGCCGCGATGTCGATCCCGCCCGTCTTCTGAAGCGCAATGGCGAACGGCATCATGCCGACGATCAGAACCAGCGTCTGCCAGTGAATCGACCGATATGCGGTGTCGGTATCGATACACCGCAGCAGACCGAGAAGAAGACATCCGATAAGCGCCGCGATGACGTTGGGAACGGCCCCGCTCACCATCAGCGCGACCACGATCCCGAGAACGGCGAGCGCGTGAGGCGCGCGGGAGGGCGCCGGCACCACATCGTCGAGGTCTGCCGGGAGGCCCAATGCGATCACGGTGTTCCATTGCAAGCCGAGGCGTCGGATGGCGCGCCATGGCCCGATGAGAAGCAGCGTGTCTCCGACTTTCAGCTCCTCGTTCCGGATGCTCCCGGCGCGGGGAATGCCGCCGCGCCTCAAACCGATCGCCGTCAGGTCGAACTCGGAGCGGAACCGCGCGGATACCACGGACTGGCCGATCAACTTCGAGGATGCCGGGATCATAACCTCGACCATCCCGAGCTCTTGCGACCGGTCGAGAAAGTACGAGCCGGTCATCGGCAGCCGCTCGACCTTAAAACGGCGCGTCACCTCTTCGATGTCGACCTGAGACGTGAAGAGATCGAGGAAGAGCACGTCGCCCGCGCGCAACTCCGTCGTCGCCACGGGTTGCAAGACACGGCGAGAGAAGCGGCCGTTTCGTTCGACGGCAATGATGTTGGCGCCAGCCGAGCTTCTGAGATTCAATTCCTCCAGCGTCTTTCCGACGAGCGGGGAGCCGTCCGCAACGCGCAACCGGTGCTCTCGTTCCGCGAGCCCGTACTCGTCGATCCATTGCGCGAGGCGCGGGCGCGCCGCGGATGCGGCAACCGCCGCGGGCATGTCCGGCGAGAGCCACCGGCGCGCAAGCAGCATGTAGCCAACGGCGCAGACCAGGAGCGGAACGCCGAATGGCGCAAAACTGAAGAACTGGAAGCCTTCGTACCCGCGACGGACAAGCTCGCTGTTGACGATGAGATTGGGCGCCGTGGCGACGAGTGTCATCATGCCGCTGACGAGGGCCGCTACGGACAGCGGCATCATGAGCCGCCGCACGCTGATGCCGGAGCGCTGAGCGATCCGCAGCACGACCGGGATGAAGAGGGCCACGACGGCCGTCGAGCTCATGATGGAGCCGATGACGGCAACGACGATCATCAGCGGCGGAATGAGCCGGGTCTCGCTTGCGCCTGCGTGAGCCGCGAGCCAATCGCCGATCCTTTGGGCAACGCCCGTTCGGACGAGACCGTCCCCGATCACGAACAGGGCTGCGATCAGCACGATGTTGGGATCGGCAAAGCCGGCGAGCGCATCCTGGACACCGATCACACCCGTCAGCGGCAGCGCCGTCATCATGATGAGTGCAACCACGTCCATCCGCGGCTTGTTGCGCACGAACAGAATGACCGCCGTGAGCAGCAGCGCGAGTACGACGAAGAGATTTTGGTTCATCGCTGGCGGCGACCTGATCGATTTGAACGACGCGACGCCCATCGTGTAGATTGTCCGGCCGAGAAATGCGATGGACAATTCCACAGGCTTCACAATGGGCCCCACAATCACGAGGACCATCAGGCATGAGCGCAAAGATTGGCGTGGTGACCGTATCCGACCGGGCGAGCGCCGGAACCTATGAAGACAAGGGCGGGCCGGCCATTGCCGACGTGCTGGGCGAGATCCTAACCTCTCCGTGGGAGGCGGTTCGCCGCCTCGTGCCGGACGATGCCGCTCTCGTCTCGCGAACGCTCGAGGAGCTTGCGGACCAGCAGGCGTGCAGCCTCATCTTCACGACCGGTGGCACAGGGCCCTCGCCGCGCGATGTCACGCCCGAGGCGACGGAAGCGGTGTGCGAAAAAATGCTTCCGGGCTTCGGAGAGCTGATGCGAGAAAAAAGTCTCGCGCAGGTTCCGACTGCAATCCTGTCGCGTCAGACTGCGGGAATTCGCGGCAAGACCCTGATCGTGAACCTGCCCGGGAAGCCGCAGTCGATCCGGCTTTGCATGCTCGCCGTGTTTCCGGCGGTCCCCTACTGCATCGACTTGATCGGAGGCGCACGCCTCGAAACCGATCCGGGCGTATGTCCGGCGTTCCGGCCGCCCGGCTAAGCTCGCCCGCGGCTGGCCGCAGCATGGTCTCAGCCAACCATCTTGCTATCGGCAATCGTTGCCGACGCCTCGAAGGAAAGACTGTCGATCTCTGCCGGGCGGCCGAGGAGATAGCCCTGGAGATGATCGCAACCGGCGAGCGCCGCGATGATCCTTTGCTGCTCGGTCTCGATGCCTTCGGCGGTCGTCTTCATTCCGAGCGAGCGCGCCATCGTGGCCATGGCGACGAAGATCGAGCGGGCTTTCGGATCGGTGGCCAGGTCGTCGATGAAGGATCTGTCGATCTTGATCCTGCTGATCGGGAACTCGCGCAGGCAACTGAACGCGGATTGGCCGACGCCGAAGTCGTCGAGCGCGACGGAGACGCCAAGCTGTGTCAGCTCCTCCAGCACGCGGAGCGCATTGCGCTCGTTGTCGATGATCGCCGTCTCGGTGATCTCGAGCTCGAGACGCTCGGGTGCAAGCCCCGTGCGCGCGAGCGTTTCCGCCACGCGGCCCACGAAGTTGCGATCGGAGATCTGCACGCGGGACAGGTTGACGGACACCTTCACTTTGGGCGGCATCCGCACGGCATCGCGGCAGGCTTGGTCCAGCACCCAATCGCCGATGCCGACGATGAGGCCGTTTCTCTCGGCGAGCGGAATGAACTCGGCCGGAGAAATCACGCCAAGCTCGGGATGCTGCCAACGGACGAGAGCCTCGCAGGCTGCGACCTCGCCCGATGCGCCGGATACGATCGGCTGATAGAGAACGCGGAACTCCCCCTCGTCGAGCGCACGGCGAAGCTCGCTCTCCAGACGGCGGGCGGAGCACACGCCGGCGTCCTCTGCTGCGTCGAAGAATGCGTATTTTCCGCGCCCGTTGCGCTTGGCTTTGTAGAGCGCGATGTCCGCCGCCTTCAAGATCTCGTCCGTCGACGTGCCATCGACGGGCGGCGTCGCAATCCCGATGCTGACGCCCACACGCATCGGGCGGCCTTCGATCACGATGGGCCGCGCGACGGTGTCGATGATGCGGCGCGCAACGGCCGCCGGCTCGCAGTCGTGCTCGTCGTCCTGCAAGAGAAGGACGAACTCGTCTCCCCCCAACCGCGCGACGGTATCGGTCGCGCGCACGGCCGCGCACAAACGGTCGGCAACCACCTTGAGTAACGCATCGCCCGCGGCGTGGCCGTGGTTGTCGTTGACCGACTTGAAGTAATCAATGTCCAGCAGCATGACGGTGGACGACCGGCCCTCACGGCTTTCCTCGATCGCCTTGTCGATACGGCCCACGAGCAGAGACCTGTTCGGGAGGCCGGTCAGAAGGTCGTGCAGCGTACGGTGGAGCAGTTCATCCTCCGCGCGCTTCTCCGCCGTAAAATCCGTGTATGTGCAGATTACGCCGCCATCCGACAGCACCCGCTGACCGATGCGGATGTAGCGGCCGTTCAGAAGCTCCTGTTCGACGTCATTGTCGGCGATGATGTCGGCGGCCGCGATATCGCGTTCCGGCACCGCTCCCGATCGTCCGCAGGCCTCCTTCAATTCCGATAGGGACGTTCCCGGCGGCACGGCATCCTCGGGGAGACCGTAGATCTCGAGGAAGCGGCTGTTGCGAACGATGATCCGTCCGGCACCGTCGAACAGGCAGACGCCTTGCGACATGGTGTCGAGCGCCGTGTCGAGCTGCCGCCGTCGAGCAGACGCCAGGGCGGACATCCGCTCCAATTGACGACGGAGCTGCTCGCGCTCGGCAAGCTCGGCGGCGACCGCCAGAGAGGTCAGCAGATTGACCAGGCAGAAGAGCTGAACAACCCAGATGCGCGTTTCCAGGTCTGCCATCAGCGCGACCGGTCCCCAGCCTTGATACGTCGCGATCAGAGATACGGCCGTGAGCCATAGCGTTGCGATCGCGGCGCATCGCGGTCCGAGGCGGAACGCGATCAGAACGGAGACCGGGATCAGCAGGAAGAGGAGCGGAACGGAGGATTGCGTGAATACGATGAGCGTGGTCGCAACGAGCAGCACCACGTGGCGGACGATGGCTTCGGTGGAGGCGCCGCGCTCCGACCTGCCGGTCGTGTCGCGCGTGAGCAGGATGGCCGGCGTGAGGACGAGAAGGCCCAGGCTGTGGGAGAGGTACCAGGAGGTCAGCGCCGCCGTCCATTCGACGCCGAACGTCTTGGCCGACAGCATCACGCCTGCCGCCGCCGGAAGGATCGGCGCGACGAGGCAAATGGCAACGAAGCACGCGACCGTCCAGATGCGCGTGAAAACAATGCGCCTTCCGCATGCGTAGCGAAGGAGCCCGAAGGCCAGCAGGCTTTCCGTGACGTTGATAAGCGGAAAGGCCAACGCGACAGACCAGGGATCGCCATTCAGAAGAAGCGCCGTCGTCCCGGCCGGCAAGACGATCGCGAGCAGGGCCATTCGGCACGCGCGCGCTCTCAGGCTCAAAAGACCGGCGAGAAGAATGCCGTTGGCAGGCCAGATGGCGGCCACGCTCGCCGCGTTCCGCGTCAGGTTCACGGCCATATAAACCGCGACCGCATAGGCAAGCGCCGTTGCAACCACAAGGCGCACATCGCGGCGCACAAAAACCCGCAAAATCGCGTCGGCAGGCCGGGCCATGAGGCGCGCGTGAAGCATAAAAATCGTCCCCCAGTCGATAACGGGGGGACATTAGCTCTCGAATTTCTAATAAATTCCTATGTTTACCATTTAATTGTTCGAACACGTCCCAAATACGCGCATCTCCTGCATGAATTCGGGCAGTCCTGTGCTATTCGGCCACCGCGCCAAGCTCCGCCGCGATATCTTCCGTCGGTCTTCCGATGCTGACGTACCGGAACCCGTGCACTGCAATAAGATCGCGCGTGTAGACGTTGCGGAGGTCGACCAAGAGCGGCGTCCTCATGAGCCCCCTCAAGCGGCGGAAATCCAGCGCGCGGAAGGCATCCCATTCGGTCACGATGACAAGAGCGTCGGCGCTTTCGGCAGCCGCGTAGGGATCGTTCGCGAACGATACCCCCGTCATGTACTCCCGCGCTGCCTGCATCCCTTCCGGATCGAACGCCTGGATCTTCGCGCCGGCATCCTGCAGCCCCTGCACGATGGCGATCGAGGGGGCGTCGCGCATATCGTCCGTGTTCGGCTTGAAGGTCAGCCCCAGCAGGGCCACCGTCTTGCCGCGGATATCGGGGCCGATGGCGCGAGCGACCTTGCGCGCCATGGCGCGCTTTCTCTGGTCGTTGACCGCAACGGTCGTTTCGACCAGGCGCAGGGGACTGGCGTAATCTTGGGCCGTCTTGACCAGGGCAAGCGTGTCCTTGGGAAAGCACGAGCCGCCGTAGCCAGGGCCGGCATGGAGAAACTTGCCGCCGATACGCTTGTCGAGGCCGATCCCGTGGGCCACATCCTGAACGTTGCCGCCCACCGCCTCGCAAAGATCCGCCATCTCGTTGATGAACGTGATCTTCATGGCGAGAAAGGCGTTCGCTGCGTACTTGATGAGCTCCGACGTCCGGCGTGTCGTAAAGACGAGCGGCGCCTTGTTCAGATAGAGCGGACGATAGACCTCCGTCATCACTGGGCGCGCCCGCTCGTCCTCGACGCCGATCACGATGCGGTCCGGACGCTTGAAATCCTCGATGGCGGCGCCCTCACGCAAGAATTCGGGATTTGAAACCACGGCAACGTCGGCGTTGGGGTTCGTCTCGCGAATGATGCGCTCGACCTCGTCTCCGGTCCCGACGGGTACGGTCGACTTGGTGATCACGACGGTGAAGCCGCGCACGGCCCGCGCCAGCGTGCGCGCCACGTCGTAGACGTAGCTGAGGTCGGCGTGACCGTCGCCACGGCGCGAGGGGGTGCCGACGGCGATGAACACGGCTTCCGCCTCGCCCACGGCGGCTTCCAGGGTCGTGGTGAACTGCAGGCGTCCGGCCTTGACGTTCTTCAGGACGATCTCGTCGAGACCCGGCTCGTAGATCGGGATCACGCCCTCTTTCAACGCCTCGATCTTGCGGACGTCGCTGTCGATGCAGACCACTTCGTGGCCGAAATCGGCAAGGCAGGCGCCGGAGACAAGACCAACGTATCCTGAGCCCACAACGGCAATGCGCATGACGAAGCCTTTCGAACGGAGATTGCAGTTCTTTTCGGTGGGATAGGTCTAGAGCGTCTTCGGATCCGATGGAATCGGATCAAACGTCCTAGACCCTGATGAGACCAATGTTTCGCGCTCCGGGCTGATAGGGCCCGAAGCGATCATGGTCTCCTTAGTCGGACCGATGATTCACGCCCCGGGCCGATAGGGCCCGAAGCGATCATGGTCTAGCGCCCCTCAACGGATTGCCGTGTGACGCGTGCGCGCGACACATGAGCCCAGCGCTTCGCGGAGGAAGCGAAGGACACGGACAAAGCGCACTCATGGCGCTCTTTCAACCTACCGTCCGGCAGGTTCTAGAAATTATGCTTAACTGTGCCGCGGATCGTCAGGTCCTCGCCGGGGATGTCCTGCTCGCGCTTCTTGACCTCGTTGGCGCCGTACAGCAGCTCGAGGCCGAAATCCATCTTCGGGAGCACACCCAGCCTTCCGAGGCCCGGGATGCGCACCTCGGTGCCGACGCTCGAACTCTCGCCTGTCGCCGTGGGGGCCGAAAAATCAAGGCCCGGCTCACTGGGCGCAGCCTTGGCGTCCGGTGCGGGCGCGACGGAGGCCGCCCCACCTTCCTCCTGGAAGGCGAAGGCAGAGGTGCTAGCGATGGCCAGCGCCAATCCCATTCCGATATACCCGATCCGGTTCATTTGCTTACCCGAAGTGCTCCCGCTGACTCGCGAAGATGAAGCTTCCGTTCACTCGTTACAAGAATGTTCGCGCATCGTTAAGCGCCGGTGAACGTTTCCCGTGACCGGTGTGGTTGCTCTGCAATGTGGCCCTGGCGTCACAGACGTTCGATACTGGCCCATTGCCGCGACCTCTCCCTGTTAGCGGCTTGAAATCGCCACTTTTTCTGAAGCGGCGTCGCTCGCAAACGCAGTGCTGCAGCGCACAAGGCGGAGTCCCTTGTTGTCCACAGGACCGGCCGGACATGCCTACCGAACAGAAAGGGGCCGCACAAGGCGGCCCCCTCCATTTGAGACGATGTTTCGGCTCGCTTAGAATTTGATCACAGCGCCAGCCATGAACATGTCGACCTCTTCGAAGTCGAGCTGCGTGCCCGTCGTGCTCGTGGCATCGGCTTCGACGTGGCGGTAGATCGCGTAGAGCTTCATAGCAGCCGCGTCGATATCCTGCATGACGCCGAGCGAGTAGACATCGAGGTTCGAGCTGAGAAGACGGCCACCGTCGCCGAAGGCCTGATCAGACGCGCCGCCAGTGTGGTCGTAGTACTGGCCGAAGAGCGTCGTCTTGCCGACGGGGAACCACTTCTGCTGGATACCGGCTTCGAGCGCCCAGAACTCCTGACGGTCGTCGATGTTGCGACCCGCGAAGTTCGCGTTGAAGCGGATCTGCTCGTCTTCCATGTAACCGGCGCCGAAGTTCACGTAGATGCCCGACGCGACGTGCATCACGCTGGCAGAACCACCGAGCTGATTACAACGGGCGTCATGCCCGGTCGCAGCGAGCGGGACGTTCGAGGTGCACTCGAAGCCGAGGGTGCCGGCGTTCTCAGACGACTCGCCGTAAGCGATGCCGGCTGCCAGCTTGAAGCCGCCGAACTCGCCCTTGTAGCGCAGGCCGACTTCCCAGGTGTCGTCCGCACCCCAGTTGGCGGTGCCGGTGAAGCCGAAGATTTCGGGCGTGTCGTAGCGAACCATGTCGTAACGACGGCCTTCACCCGGCTGGTTGCCGCTGCCGCCGCGGATGAGGCGACGGATGGAGAGGGCGCCAGCAGCGGTGAGAGCGCCGTTCGAATAGCGGCCGTCAGCGCGGCGAAGAGCAAGATCACCGCCCATGTCCTCGACGTCCGAGAACTTGGCAACGTCGCCGGTGCCGGCGAGGTTGATTTCGGTGATGCTTTCCGAAGCGCCGCCCGTCAGGCCCATCCACACGCGGCCGTAGGACTTGCTGTCGATGTACCAGGTCGAGTGACGCAGGTCGAAGCCCGTGCCCGTGCCCGTGTGATCGTCCTGGTTGAAGCGCTTCGAGTTGGCGCTGCGAACGCCGATCTCGAGCAGGTAGCCTGCCTTGAGATCGCTGTTGATCTTCGCGTCACCGCGGAAGCGGAAACGCGTGCGCGATGCGTCGTTCGTGTAGACGCCGCCGTTCGATTCGAAACCATCGTCCCAGAACAGAACCGCCTGGTTGACCTGGCCTCCAACCTCGAGCGAGACCTTGCGATTGCCCTTGCGGGCCGTCGTGGCCTCAAGCTCGGC
>ERZ869909.883-NODE-883-length-28553-cov-7.639451_pt1 | contig 28553 bp, 22 predicted proteins | sample MGYA00520892_ERZ869909 | MGnify/ENA primary metagenome ERZ869909 (study PRJEB32215, sample SAMEA104723947) | bioreactor metagenome | biome: bioreactor; feature: anaerobic bioreactor; material: water | place: China | collected 2015-03-12 ...
TGCATAGCACGGCCATTGGTATGAACGCGCAGGCGCTTGGGGCCTCTTCTGCCGCCCTTGGCATTAATGCGCGTGCAGCGGCGCTTGGCGGGCTGGCTGTCGGTGCATTTTCCGTATCGCAGAATGAAGGCGCTGTTGCGATTGGCACGCTGAGCCTGGCCATGGCGGATTGGGGCGTCGCGCTGGGCTTCGAGGCTGAGGTGAGTGGTGAAGGCGCGGTTTCCGTGGGTGCCCAGGCCAATGCCAGCGCGGACAGCGCTGTTGCCGTAGGCAATCTGGCCCATGCTTCGGGCGACAGCTCGGTGGCTCTCGGAGCGCTCTCGTCTGCGCACGGCGCGGGCTCTCTGGCGCTGGGCGCGATGAGCCAGGCCATTGGGGATCTTTCAATCGCGCAGGGCCTTGGTGCCTTTGCTGGCGGTGATGCTGCGATCGCCCTTGGCTCCAGCGCGAGCGCGAGCGGGACGGCGTCGATCGCGATGGGTCTGAATGCCCAGGCGAGCGCCCTGTCAGCCATGGCGCTGGGCGGCAATTCGCGTGCGACCCATCTGCGTGCGCATGCCTTCGGCACCGAGGCCTGGGCGCTGGAGGTTGATGCCTTGGCCGTCGGTCCTGAATCGTACGCGCTGGGCTATCGTTCCATCGCCATCGGCCGCCTGTCACAGGCGCATAACGAGGGCAGTATAGCCCTTGGCCACTCCGCGTTCTCGCAGGATGAAGGCGGTACGGTTGTCGGCACCCAGGCACAGGGTATCGGCGATGGGGCCAGCAGTTTTGGCGCGCTGGCGTTTGCCCACGGCTATGGTGCGTCGGCGTTCGGGATGATGGCCCATGCCATCGGGGCCGGTGCCACCGCGGTGGGCGCCGATACTGATGCGGAGGCGGATTTCTCAACCGCCGTGGGTTCTGGCGCCGTAGCCGAAGCGGAGGGCGCAACGGCACTGGGTTCCGGGTCGGATGCGACAGGCGTTCGGTCCATCGCGGTGGGCTATGAGGCAGAAGCCTCCGGGGGTGATTCCGTCGCGCTTGGCCATCAGTCGCTGGCCAGCGGCGAATTCTCCTTTGCTCTGGGCCGCGAGGCGCATGCGGCAGGTGACGCATCGGTGGCCATAGGCGCTTCGGCGTCAGCAGGGGGTGCCAGCGCGGTCGCAGTCGGAGAATGGGCGTCGGCGTCGAATGAACTTGCTTCTGCTTTTGGCGCCGGCTCGATCGCTAACGGGGTCGGGGCCGTCGCCCTTGGTTCGGACTCGGTGGCCGGTGATGACTGGACTGTGTCCTTCGGTAGTTCCCGCCTGCAGCGCCGGCTGGTGAATCTCGCCGATGGCATTGATGACAGTGATGCTGCCACGGTGGGGCAGCTGGGGCTTCTGGGTGACCAGGTCGCCGTCCTGGCCGCCGGGAACGCGGTGCTCGACTACCTCGCCGTGAGTGATCCGTTCGGGGAAGGCCCGGCGAGCGCGACGAACAGTGACGCGGTGGCGCTGGGCGGCGGCGCGGCGGCCAGCGGGGCGAGCTCGCTTGCCATTGGCAGCCGGGCCCATGCCTCGGAGACGGGAGCCGTTTCCATTGGCGCCTGGGCCTGGGCCTCGAACGACCTGGCTCTGGCTCTGGGAACCCATTCCGTGGCTGATGGTGTGGGCTCGGTGGCGGTGGGATCCGGCTCGGTGGCTTCCGCTGACTGGACAGTATCCTTCGGCAATACCGGCCTGCAGCGCCGCCTCGTAAATCTGGCTGACGGCATCGAGGACACCGACGCCGCCACGGTGGGCCAGCTCAACGCCATCAGCACGACGATGGCCGGGCTTGACTATCTGTCGGTAAATCCGATTGCGGGCTTTGACGCGGCGAACGCGACCGGCTCCGGGGCGATGGCGCTGGGCGCAGGGGCCATGGCCGAAGGCGACAGTGCGCTTGCCCTCGGGCCGTTGAGTGATGCCTTCGGCGGGGCTTCGGTTGCGGTGGGATATGGCAGCGGTGCGTCCGGGCATCTGTCCACCGCACTCGGCGCCCAGACGGCCGCAAGCGGCGTTGCGTCGGTCGCGATCGGCGCCGGCTCGGTTGCCACTGACGACTTCACGGTCTCCTTCGGCACCGATACGCTCTCGCGCCGTCTCGTAAACCTGGCGGATGGCGAGGATGAGTCCGACGCCGTGACCATGCGGCAGCTGACGGCGCTGACCAGTGGCTTCGACAGCAACTTCGCGAGCTTTGGCAATGATATCGCCAGCTTCTTCGGAGGTGGCGCCAGCTTCCATGCCGGTGCGTTCGGCGCGCCCTCCTATGTGATCCAGGGATCGAGCTTCAGCGATGTCGGCAGCGCCTTCGCCGCGCTGGACGGCAAGGTTTCCGAGAATGCCGCGGAGATCCAGACACTGAAGGATGCGCCTCCGCCGCCGGTGGACAACTCGGCCCAGGTGGCTGCCCTGCAGGCGCAGATCGAGGCCCTGCAGGCCCAGATGCAGGCGCAGATGGAAGCGCTGCAGCAGGCGTCGACGCAGCTCGCCCAGCTGCAGACCGGGGGCGTGCAGGGCGGGGAGACCGGCTCTGGCAGTGACATTGCCATCGGCGCCGGGGCACAGGCCGGCCAGGCAGGCTCCGGTACTGCCTCGTCCGGGGATATGGGGCGTGCCCAGGCCGGAGCGGGTTCGATCGCCATTGGCGTGAACGCGCAGGCCGTCCACGCCAACGCCATTGCAATCGGGTCGGGTGCGGAGACGACACGGGACAATCAGGTCGCCATCGGCACGGCCAGCAATACCTACACCTTTGCCGGTATCTCGTCGCAGGCCAGCCGTGATGCGCAATCGGGTCCGGTCTACATGGTCACCTCCGATGCGGCGGGTAATCTCGCCACGATGGACTTCCAGCCCTGGCTCAACAGGATTGACGGGCTGGAAACGAGCGTGCTTGCCCAGAGTGACCGCCTGCGGGACCATTCAGACGGCATCGCCATGGCGCTGGCGCTGAGCGGGGCCACAATCCTGCAACCGGGCCAGACCTTCGCCTTCTCGGCCAATTACGGCCATTACAGCAGCTCGGGTGCTGTCGGGTTCGGCGCGATTGGCCGGTATCGTGAAAACGTCTTCCTCAATGTCGGTGTCGGGACCGGCTTCCGCACCGGACAGGTTTCCGGCCGCGCGGGAGTGAGCTGGGGTTGGTAGGACTCCCAGCCTCGCATTGAGAAAGGAAGGGCCGGAGCCACCACTCCGGCCCTTCACTTTTTCGGCCACCGGAACTGCTGGCTGGTGCACGCGTTGTCACTGCGGTGCTCCCACCCGCGGCGGGAGGGAAAACGGAGTGAAACACATGCGATCCAACCAGAAACTGGTCTATGCCGGTGTGGCGGTGCTGCTGATCGTCGTCGGTGCCGTGGGCTATGCGCTGTGGCGCGACAGCCGCACCAACACGCTCGAGATCAATATCGGGGATGAGACCCTGCGTATCGAAACCGAAGGCCGGTAACAGGACTATCCGATCGCTCGGTGAAAGTGGCTGATGGCCACGCTCACCTGCGTGATCAGCGGGTAGATCTGCTCCAGCGGCCGGATGATGCGGGCCTGAATTTCCGGATACCCCCTCAAGGCCGGCGAATCGGTCGTGCCGGGCTCCTCGATGGCATCGAGTGCGCCGAGTGCCTCGCTGGCTTCGGGGAAGATGCCGTCGAGTGCGGTGACGGCCTCGGGAATGCGCAATGCCAGCACGAGATCGATAATGTCGCCCCGTGTGAGATCGTGGCGTGCGGAGAAGCCCGGCAGGCGCGATATGATCAGGAATGCCTGCATGATGAGTGCCTGGCGCACGGCATGCAGGGCTTCCACCGCGTAGCGGTCCGGGTCCTCGCGCCACGCATTGCCCGCTATCAGCTGGTCGAACTTCATCAGATCGGCCGAAAGATGATTTGCCAGGCGCATCAGGGCGTTGTGCTGGCTCTGGTCGGCAAGGCGTGCGGCGAGATCGAGAAAGGCGCGCTGCATGACCGGGGACCGCGCCCAGGCGGCCCGTCCGGTCCATTCGCTGGCATCATAGAGGCGGGCATAGCCGCGCAGCGCGCTGAGGCTTGTCAGTGCACGCGCGCGCGTCACCATCGCGACCAGCCGGGCCATGCGCGGCGACCGTGCGATCAGCGCGGTCATGCGATCGGGCTCGGAACGCGTCGCAGCGCCAATACCGCCAGAGACGTTCACCGGTATGGCAAGCTGCTGCAGGGCGGCATTGTGCGGGATGGCGCGCAGCATGGACAGATCGAGCGTCTGGCCGGGAGGACCGGGGCGCTTGGCCTTGCGCGACCCCGCCCTGACAAGCATGTTGGGTGCGAACGCCGTTATCGCATTGCGGTAATCGGGGTTGGTGAACAGCTGCTCCTGCCAGCTCTTCAGCGAGCGATAGATGTCCCACGTATAATCTATCTCGGCATAGAACGGGTCGGCACGGTTGCCGTCGGGAATGTCGAGTGCGTGCAGCGCCGTCTGCATGACGACCGAGTCAGCCAGTTCCTGCCGCGCAAAATGTACAAATCCGTCACCGCCCTGATAGCTGGTTTCGTGGATGAGCGGCACGCCGGCGGCCTTGAAGCGTGAGCGCGCCCACGGGGTGAGCAGGTGATCCAGCCGGTCGGCCAGGCTGCCCGGATGGGCACCCCGCCCCATGGATTCGCCGTGCGTGTTGAACACGACCAGCTCGATATTGCGGATGTCGTGGCGGGCGAGAGCACGGGCGACCAGGATGTGAAGCCGTTCGATGCCGAGCTCGGCTGCCGCCTGCCCCATGAAGCGTCCGGCATCGGAAAACCCGAGCTGTATGCTCAGCCGCCCGCGCGTCTCGATATAGCTGCGATAGGCCGGCTCGGTTATCAGCCGGTCCATCAGGCGCCCGCCGCGCTCCAGCGCATCGGGTGTTTCAAACAGGGGCGAGATATCCACCTTGTCCGCGACGCCGTAGAGTTTTGCCAGATAGACGGCCCCCATGACCGTGGCCGGTGTCTCGCATTCGGCGAGCAGGAAGCGGATGGGGGTGTCGCTGTCGACATGCTTCAGGAACTGGGCGCACATCATGAACTGGCGGCGGGCCGTCATCTGTTCGAGAAAGACCGAGGCGAAGCTGACCGCGTGCACCTGCGCGCTCTGGGCCCGCTCTGCCGCGCGGGCAAGGGCGAGCCTGCCGAAATCCTCTTCCTCCTCCTCCAGTCCGAGATCGGCCCGGACGGCGCTTTTCAGCTGGGCCGCATTGATGCGCAGATGGATGTGGGCGGCGCCGAGACCGGCGGAGGCCATCTCTGCACGCAGCGCGGCGAGAGCGAATGCCTGGTCGCCGGGAGCCGCCCTGATCAGGGAATCGAGCTCGGCCATGACGGGTTTCAGCGATATCAGCCGGTCGGGATGGGGCGAGGTGAGAGCATTGGCGGCGCGCACCACCGCTTCGGGTATCTCCAGGTCGGCTTCGAAATGCGCCGCCTGGGATCGGGCAAGCGCTCCGGCGCGGGCCAGACGGCCCGCCAGGTCCGGTGCTCCGGCGTCTTCGGCGAGAGCCGCATAGCGTTCCAGCTGGATGGCTTTTTCGGCCAGGCGGAAGGCGATGGAGCGGCCCCAGTGAATATCGGTCCGGCCATCCAGGTCATAGCCAACCCAGCTCGCCAGCGAGATCAGATCGGGCCTGAGCGCCATCCATTGGCCGGGAAAATGCTTGTGGGCCGTTTCCAGGATCATCGCATCCAGCCGGGCCAGCGCGTGCCTGGCGTGGCTGATGGCATGGGTGACCTCGTCATGCTCGCAAATCAGCGAAATGTCCTCGTCCGGACCGTGCGCGAGGCGGTGCGGATTGGCCGGACCGCCCTCCACCGCCGCATCGGCCAGTGCCGCCCGCAGCGCCCTGGACAGGGCAAAGGTCGGGTGTGCCGTGAAAACGATGCCGGCGCGGCGCTGCGTGACGGCTTCACGGAAGGCATCAAACCCCTTTTGCGCCAACACCTCCAGCCGGTGCCTGACGGCCTCCCTGGCGGCCCCGGACAGCCCGTCGGCATGCAGGGCATGCAAGGCCTCTGCCCGCCGCTCCAGCCCGGCATCGGCAAACTCGCGCACCAGCGCCCCCAGCCCCTCCACTGATACCGCGCCGCGATGCAGGCCGGAGAAAAGCTGGTTGGCCAGTTCGCCAACCGGGTTGCGCAGGGGCGTGTCCCAGTCCTCGCCCCAGCCGCCCTTGAGTGCTTCAAGGCAATAGGCGGCGAGGGCATCGGGCGTGCCGGGCAGGCGCGCATCGGAATGGTCAGGTGTGTGGGGCATGGATACGCCTTGGGAGGGAAGCGGTCAGGGAGCAAGCCTAGCCGGGATGCTGCGCTGCGTCATGGGGCGGGGCGCCAGCGCGGTCCTTTGCATAGAGCCGGTTCATGTATTCCTTCAGGATTCGGTCTCTGGCATCGAACGGCATCGCATCCATCAGCACGTTGATCGGGCGCATCTCGTCGGGCATGCCGCCGGTCCCTCCGGTGAACATTCCTTCCATAGCGTCCAGAAGCTCGCCGGGTCCCATGGCGGTGATGGCGGCAATGTCGGCCTCGCCGGGCGGCACCGCACGATATTGCGGGTCTGCGAGCAGGCGCGCGGTTTCGCTGCGCAGATCTGCCAGCATCGCGTCGACATGAGGCGCGTTGGACACCCCGACGGAGATATGCAGGTTTGCCGGAGACGGGCCGAAGCCGAACTGCGGCTGCAGGAACCATCCCCTGGCCTTCATGGCGTCGGCGAGTGCGAAGATGTCGAATCCGTCTGCGGTGAAGGCGAGAAGGTTGCAGGGCGGGCTGCCCAGCAGCCGGAGGCCCTCGGTATCTTCTATGGCCTTGCAGATCTTCGCGGAGGCATCCTGCGTGATGCGGGCCAGGCGCAGATACCCCTCTTCACCGAGAAAGTTGAGTGCAGCCCAGGCGCCCGCGATCGGGCCGCCGGAACGTGCTGACAGTATGGTCGGGTTGACGATGGTGTAGCCTGTCCAGCCCGACCACGCGAAGATCTGGTGCTTGCGCAGTGCCCCGTCGGCGTACAGTACGCAGGACGCCCCCTTTGCCGCATATCCCCATTTGTGAAAATCGAGCGACATCTGGGTCACGCCGGGTGTGGAGAGGTCAAATTGCGGGATGTCGGCGCCGAGCCTGCGCGCGAACGGCAGGTACATGCCGCCGACACAGCAATCGACGTGGAAGAGTATGCCGGCCTTCAGGGCCACCTGTCCGATCTCGGCAACGGGGTCGATGACGCCGTGGGCATAGGACGGGGCGGAAGCCACCATCATGATCGTCTGATCCGTGAGGGCCTGTGCCATGGCAGCGGGCAAGGCCGTGAAGCTGACCGGATCGACCCGCGTGACAACGGGCTTCACGTCAAAATAGGCACACGCCTTGAAGAAGGCCGGGTGCGCCGTTTCGGGCAGAACCAGTTCAGGCGCCGTTACCTCCGGCCGGGTGGCACGCGCATGGTCGCGCGCGGTCTTTACCGACAACAGGATGCTTTCGGTGCCGCCAGAGGTGAAACTGCCCTTGGCTTCGCGGGGCGCGTTATGCAGGTCCAGCGCAGCCGCGATCACGTCGCGCTCCAGTTCGAGGCAGGAGGGAAACGAGGTCGGGTCAATCCCGTTCTCGGTGAGATAGGCTGAATAGGCCGTCTTCACGACCTCCATGACTGCCGGTCCGGCATCGTAGACATAGGCGAACACACGCCCCTCGGCCCAGCGTACATCGTTGGCCTTGCGTGCTTCGAGTTCTGCAAGCAACGCGTCGGCCGCGCGGCCAGCCTTCGGAAATGTCATGGTTAGGGGACTCCGTGATAGGCGGGCCCGTTGCCTGCGCCCTTGCCCTGAAACGCTATCGGAGCGCCTGCAGGGATCAACCCCTTACCGGTAAAAGAAAACGCCCGGATGCGGTGGCATCCGGGCGCTCCCAGGTCATTTGACAAGGCGTGGTCTAGGCGGCCAGATCGAATCTGTCCGCGTTCATCACCTTGGTCCAGGCGGCGACGAAGTCCTTGACGAACTTCTCCTTGCTGTCGTCCTGGGCGTAGACCTCCGAATAGGCACGCAGGATGGAGTTGGAGCCAAAGGTCAGATCGACTTCGGTGGCCGTGAACTTCACCTTGCCAGTCTTGCGGTCGATCACCGCGTAGCTGCCATCAGCCTTCTTCTCCCAGCGGTTCGACATGTCGACCAGATGGGCAAAGAAGTCGTTGGTCAGCTGGCCGGGCCGGTCGGTGAAGACGCCGTGCGCGGTGCCGCCATGATTGGTGCCGAGCACCCGCATGCCGCCCACGAGCACCGTCATCTCGGGGGCGGTGAGGCCCATGAGCTGGGTGCGGTCGATCAGCAATTCCATCGGCTTGGCGTCGAATGACCCTTTGAGCCAGTTGCGGTAGCCATCATGGACGGGCTCCAGCGGCTCGAAGCTCTTGGCGTCGGTCTGTTCAGCCGAGGCATCGCCGCGGCCGGGAGCAAACGGCACGGTAATCTCGACGCCCGCAGCCCTGGCCGCCTTCTCGATGCCGACATTGCCGGCCAGCACGATCACGTCAGCCAGGCTGGCGCCGGCTTCCTTCGCGATAGGTTCGAGCACGGACAGCACCTTGGCCAGACGGGCAGGCTCGTTGCCTTCCCAGTCCTTTTGCGGGGCGAGCCGGATGCGCGCACCGTTGGCGCCGCCGCGCATGTCAGAGCCGCGATAGGTCCGCGCGCTGTCCCAGGCGGTGGAAACCATTTCAGCAATGGAGAGCCCGCTGGCGGCGATCTTCGCCTTGACCGCATCGACATTGTAGCCGGTCGGCCCGGCCGGGATCGGATCCTGCCAGATCAGGTCCTCCTGCGGCACGTCCGGGCCGATATAGCGCACTTTCGGACCCATATCGCGGTGCGTCAGCTTGAACCAGGCGCGGGCGAAGGTATCGCGGAAGTATTCCGGGTCGGCCCGGAACTTCTCGATGATGGCGCGGTAGGTCGGGTCCACCTTCATCGCCATGTCGGCATCGGTCATGATCGGCATGGTGCGGATGGAGGGATCCTCCACGTCGACCGGCATGTCCTCTTCGGCGATCTCGACCGGCTGCCACTGCCAGGCACCCGCCGGGCTCTTGGCCAGCTGCCACTCATGATCGAGCAGCATGTCGAAATAACCCATGTCGAACTTGGTGGGATGGGTGGTCCAGGCACCTTCAATACCGCTGGTGACGGTGTCGCGGCCAAAGCCCTTGCCGCTCTGGTTGGCCCAGCCAAAGCCTTGGGCCTCAACGCCAACCGCTTCCGGATCCGGGCCGATCGTCGAGGCGTCGCCATTGCCGTGGGCCTTGCCGACAGTGTGGCCGCCGGCCGTGAGCGCGGCCGTTTCCTCGTCATCCATCGCCATGCGCTCGAAGGTGACGCGCACGGCCTGGGCGGTCCGCATCGGGTCGGGCTTGCCGTCCACGCCTTCGGGATTGACGTAGATCAGGCCCATCTGGACAGCGGCGAGCGTCTTGTCCAGCGAGGTCTCGTCATCGCTCTCATAGCGCTGCTTGGCCAGCCATTCGGTTTCCGAACCCCAGTTGATGTCGTTTTCGGGGTGCCAGATATCTTCGCGGCCAAACGCAAACCCGAACGTCTTCAGGCCCATGGATTCATAGGCGATATTGCCGGCCAGGATCATCAGGTCGGCCCAGCTGATCTTGTTGCCGTATTTCTTCTTGATGGGCCAGAGCAGGCGGCGCGCCTTGTCGAGGCTGACATTGTCCGGCCAGGAATTGAGCGGGGCAAAGCGCTGATTGCCGGTGCCGCCGCCGCCACGGCCATCGGACAGGCGGTAGGAGCCGGCGGCGTGCCACGCCATGCGCACCATGAGGCCGCCATAATGGCCCCAGTCGGCCGGCCACCAGTCCTGGCTGTCGGTCATCAGCGCGTGCAGGTCTTCTTTCAGCGCCTTGACGTCGAGTTTCCTGACTTCCTCGCGGTAGTTGAAGCCCTTGCCGAGCGGATTCACCTTCTCGTCGTGCTGATGGAGAATGTCGAAATTGAGCGCTTCGGGCCACCAGGAGGTGGCGGATTTGCCTCTGGCCGTGATGCTGCCATGCATGACGGGGCATTTGCCCGCCATCTTTGCTTCGTTTCCGTCCATGTCGTGTCTCCAATCCGTGGTAGCGTGTCTTGAGGGGCAGACGCGCGACGTCCCAGAGGGCGTGCCCAGCGCCCGGTCAGTCTTGTCTATCAAGCCGGGAGCGCAAAATTAAATCGATTATCCTGATTGGCGCTATAGCCAGAGTGTATGCTGCAGGCGCGAAGTAGAGAAAATGTTTATCGGCCTGCCGCACCCTATCGCCAGACCGGTCCAACCGGGCATAGTCCTTGGCAGGGTTTTCGGGGAAAGCAGGGCATGGCGGCAAAGCGCAGGGTATTGATCTCACTGGCTGGCGCCGGCGCAGCAGCGCTCTGTGTGACGGCGTGTTCACCCGGGCCTGCGGGCGAGGCATGTCTGGCGGTAGCCCTGCCCGATCCGGGCGATCCCTCTGACGGCATGGTCTGGATTCCACCCGGAACTGTCCAGCTCGGGTCGGAGGATTTCTTCCCCGAGGAAAGTCCGCTGCGCACCGTCGAGGTGGGCGGCTTCTGGATGGGCGTCCACGAGGTCACAAATGGCGAGTTTGCGGCATTTGTCGCGGCGACGGGCTATGTGACGCTGGCAGAGCGCGAAGGCCCGGACGCTGGCGGGGGCGGGGTGTTCGGGCCCGGTGTGCAGGTGCGCGACTGGTCGGATGTCCGCGCCTGGTGGCGGTTCGATCCGCGCGCGAGCTGGCGCCAGCCCCAAGGCCGCTCCGGCGGAATAGACGGCCGGGAAAGCTGGCCGGTCGTCCAGATCGCCTACGAGGACGCGCTGGCCTATGCACGCTGGCGCGGCCATGACCTGCCCGGCGAGGCGGAATGGGAGCATGCCGCGCGCGGCGGCATTGACGGCGCGCCCTATGTGTGGGGCGACGAGATGCGCCCGGACGGTGTTTATATGGCCAATCACTGGCAGGGCGCGTTTCCGGTTCAGGATAGCGGCGCGGACGGTCATGCGGGGCTCGCCCCCGTGGGCTGTTATGCGGCCAACGGGTACGGGCTCTACGACATGGCGGGCAATGTCTGGGAATGGACCCAGGACGAATGGGAGCAGCCGGGCTTTCGCGTCATCAAGGGCGGGTCTTTCCTGTGCTCGGACAGCTATTGCCACCGCTACCGCCCGGCGGCGCGCCAGCCTGGGGACGAGCGCTTCTCCACCGAGCATCTGGGTTTCCGCACAGTCTGGCGCGGGCCTGCGCCAGACTGATCAGCGCTGGCGGCGCACTACGAGGATTACCCCGCCCCCAAGCAGCATCACGAAAAGAAGGCCGATACCCGCGAGCATCAGCCCGTGCTGGTCAAGGAAGGCTTTCCAGCCCAGGGCCGCGATGCGTTCGGCGGCATTGAAGCCCTCGGGCACCGGGATCACGCCCACACGCGCCTCATAGGCGGCATAGGCCTCCATCATGGAGGCCAGAATTTCCGGCTCCGAGGCCGCAAGATCGTGGGCTTCGCCCGGATCAGTGGCCAGGTTGAACAGCCGCCATTGCTCATCACCGAAAGGCGGCATGCTGCGTGCCAGCTTCCAGTCGCCGCGCCAGAGAGCCGACATGCCCGACATTTCAAGACCCACTGCATCGTCCGGCCCGTAGACCGTGTCCGCCTGCCCGCTCAGCACCGGCATGAGCGAGCGCCCGGTAATCGGTTCGCGACCTTCAAGCGGACGGGCGCCCGCGATATCGAGCAAGGTCGGGGCGATGTCGGTGACAAAGCTGAAGCCGGAGACGAGACCAAGGGTCTCCACCCCCGGCCCCGCGACGATCAGCGGTACGCGCACGCCGCCTTCTCCGGCGTGAAACTTGAACAGGGAGAGCGGCGAGGCCGAGGCGGTTGCCCATTCCGGGCCGATAAAGGCGTAGGTGCCCTGTTCGCCGAGATTATCCGGATTGCGCGAATAGCCCTGCATGGCCAGCCACATGCCAAAGGCCCAGTTGTCGGTGGGGTGATTGTATTCGGGCCCATTGTCAGACAGCACGATGATCAGCGTGTTCTCCAGCTGGCCTTGCGCCTCCAGCCAGTCGAAAAGCCGTCCGACATGATGGTCAGCCGCCTCCAGCATGCCGGCGGCCACTTCGCGGCTGGCAATGGCAAACTCGCGCTCGCGCCGGGACAGTGCCTCCCAGTCGCGCAGTCCCGCCGGCTGCTCTGCCAGCTGGGTACTTTCAGGCACAAGCCCGCGCGCGATGGCGGCGCGGCGTCGTTCCTCGCGCAGCGCGTCCCAGCCGGCATCATAGCGGCCCGCATAGCGCTCGGTGAACTCGCGCGGGGCCTGCAGGGGGATGTGGTTGGCCTGCAGGGACAGCACGGCCAGGAAAGGCCGGTCCGGGTCGCCTTCGCCGATATAGTCAATCAGCCGGTCGGTCAGGAATCGGGAGGAGTAGTGCTCATGCGTGAATTCAAGCACGGGCTCGAAATCCTCCCACCATTCCGCGCGGGGGTAATGGGGCAGGTAGGTGCGGTGCTCCCAGTTGTCGGCGCCTGACGAGTCCAGAATGAAGCTGCGGTCAAAGCCGCGTGCGGCGGGCAGGGCGGTCGGCGAGCGTCCCAGATGCCATTTGCCGGTGATGAAGGCCTGATAGCCTGCCGCCTGCAAATGCTCGGCGATTGTCGCAACAGCGGTATTGAGCTCGCCCTCATGGCCGAACTGGCCCTGATATTCCGGGATGACCATGTGTTCGAGGGTGGGAATGCCGGTGCGGTGACTGTCTGTGCCGGTCATCAGCATGGCACGCGTGGGCGCGCAGGTGGGCGCGACGTGGAAGTTGGTGAACTGCGCGCCTCGCGCCGCCAGCGAGTCCATATTGGGCGTTGCTATCTCGCTGCCATAGGCTCCCAGATCGGTAAACCCGATATCATCAAGGATGATGACGAGGATATTGGGGCGGTCATCGCCGTGGGCCGGCGCCCCGAGCGCGAGGGCAAGGCAGAGCGCGGCTGCGGCACGTCTAATTGGGCCAGTAGACATATTCGTCATCCTCGCTCTCGGGCCGTCCCAGCGGCTGGTCGATACTCACGGGCATCTCGGCGACAGATGGCCACAGGGGCGCGGCCAGCGTCTCGGCATGGGCGTCCAGCAGGGCTGCAAGTTGCGCTACGCGTTCCGGTTCGGAAGCGGACAGGTCGTGGCGCTCTTCAGGGTCATTGGCCAGATCGAAAAGCCAGATCCGTTCCGGCCTTTGCGCGCGCTGGAGCTTCCATCCCTGATGGATGACTGCCTCGTAATGGCCGCTGCGCCAGAACAGCGTGTCATGCGGATCACCTTCCGCTTCACCGGTCAGGAAGGGGGTCAGGTCGCGCCCGTCAATCAGCCGGTCTGCGGGCAGTTGCGCTCCGGCGATGGCCGCAAGCGTTGGGGCGAAATCAATATGCTGGGTGAGACCCGTCATCTCGCCTTCCGGCTCGACAACACCCGGCCAGATGAAGAAGGTCGGCACCCGGATGCCGCCGCCAAAGAAGGTGGCCTTCCAGCCCCGGTAGGGGGCGTTGATATCATCAAGGCCGATATAGTGTGCCCCGCCATTGTCGGAGGTGAAGACGATGATGGTGTTGTCGGCGACGCCGTTGGCCTCCAGCGCGTCGAGCACCTCGCCTATGCCCCGGTCGAGCGCGCGGATCATGGCTGCATACACCCGCAAGGGGTGATCCTCGATATGGGCGAGGGCGTCATAGTCCTCGCGCGCGGCCTGGAGGGGTGAATGGGGCGCCCAATGGGCGAGATAGAGAAAGAAGGGCCGGTTGCGGTTGGCCCCGATCGCTTCGACCGCCTCACGGGTGAAATAGTCGGTCAGATAGCCGTCCGGCGCGAAGCGTGGGGAGTTGTTATGGGTGACGGCAGCCCGGCCAATGGCCCAGTAAACCTGATCGATCGGATCAAAGTCCTGCCGGGCCTCGACAACGTCCGGCGAGCCGGCAGGCGCGTAGAGCAGGCCTGCCAGCTCAAGGCTCTCATCAAAGCCCTGGCTGAGCGGGTCCGAGCCGTTGGTATTGCCCAGATGCCATTTGCCGATATGGACTGTGTGATAGCCCGCTCCGGACAGCATCTCCGCCAGAGTGACCTCGTCGGATGGCAGGCCCATATCGGCAAAGTCAGGAATCCCGCCCTCCACCTGCCGTGAGAGGAAGGGGCGGCGATCCGTCTGCCCGCGCTCCAGATGCCGGATCACCTGGGTCATACCGGGCGGGGTAGGGGTAAATTCAAACCCTGTGCGGGTCGGGTAGCGGCCCGTCATCAGAGCTGCACGCGACGGTGCGCAGGTGCCACTGGCGGCATAGGCATTGGTCAGGCGCACACCGGCGCGGGCCAGACGGTCGATATGGGGGGTGGGCACGGTGCCCCCGGCCACGCCGCCATGCAGGGTGATGTCGTTCCAGCCCAGATCGTCCGCCACGATGAGCACGATGTTCGGCGGCCGCTCACCCTCCGGCGCTTCCGCCGGTCCGGCTTGCCAGTCGACCGCACGGTTCGGTCCGATCGGGTTTCGGACGTCCTGTATCAGGCCCGGGATGTAGATGAAGTAGCGGTCGAACGCCCAGAAGCCTGCCGTTGCCACCATGATGAGGGTGGCCGCGCCCAGGATCAGGCCGCGGCCGAGCGCAGATTTCGCCATGGCTTCGTCTCCCCGATTTTGACGGCTTGCCAGCGCCGGCAAGCTCATTAATATACACTTGTAAAAATATTGTCCCAGCCTGTCCAACGGATTCTCTGCCTCCATGCCTGACCTGCCCGAAGACCTCCCGGCACGGCCCAGCCGGGCGGGGCGCCCCGCGAAGATCGCGCCGGACGAGCAGCGTCGGCGCATTCTCGATGCGGCAGCGGCCCGCTTTGCCCGTCACGGTTTCGAGGGCGCGTCCTTGCGCGATATCGCGGCTGACGCGGGCCTGTCCCATGCCGTGATCCGGCATTTCTTCGGCAGCAAGGATGATCTGTGGGAGGCTGCGGCGGCGGACCTGTTCGGCCAGATGAATGATGCGATGCTGCAGGCACTCGCCAAGGTGGACATGAACAATCCGCGCGCCCGCATGGAGGCGCAGGTGCGTGCCACCGTGCGCACGGCGGCGCGCATTCCCTGGCTGGCCGCGTTTGTCATGCAGGCGGGTCTGGCAGGCGGTGAGCGCTATGAGCGGCTGGTCGAACAACACTTGCGCCCTGCCTATGCATTCACGCTGGAGCCGTTCTTCCAGCTGAAGCAAGCGGGCCGCGCGCATGCCTTCGATCCGCATTTCCTGTTCATGCTGTCGACCAATGCGGCCATCGGACCGTTTGCGCAAAGCGCGAATGCGCGCGCGCTGGCAGGCATGGAACTGTCCGATCCGGACACGGCGGACCGTTATGCCGATGTCCTCATTGCGGTACTCAAACACGGCGCGCTGCGCCGGGAATAACAAAAATGCAGGGAGCTATCACGCATGATGCCGGGCCAGTACATCGTCTACGGAGCCGACCCGTCCTACTTCACGCGCAAGGTGGAAGCAGCCTTGCGTTACATGCGTATTCCCCATCAGGCCAGGCCGAAATCGCCTGATGTAAGCACAAGGCTGGAAGCGCGTTCCGGCACGCATCTGATCCCGGTCCTTGAGACGCCGGAGGGGTGGGTGGTTCACGATTCCACCTACATCATCGAGCTGTTGCACGCGCGCTTTCCTGCCAATCCGGTGATCCCGGCAAGTCCGGCGCAGTACATTGCCTGCCGCCTCATGGACGACTGGATCGATGAGTGGTTTACGCGCGCCGCGCTCCATCTGCGCTGGATCGATGATGAGGACGCGGCCGTCTGCGCGCGCAAGATTGCCATGGATATGGGGGGCGGCACGCATGAGCGTCCACTGACGGAGCAGGAGGAAGAGCAGGTGGCCGCCACCGCCGCCTTTGTCTTGCCGTGGGGCCGCAAGGCCATGACGGTAATGGGGGCAGGGCCGGAATATCAGGAGGAGCTGCGTGCCGAGTTTGCGGCCTTCCTGCAGCAATGTGCAGGCATCCTCGGAACGGATGGCGGCCTGTTCGGCCAGCGCCTCTCCATGGCTGATCTGGGTCTGCTGGGCGCGATGAAGGCGCACTTCGCGGCCGATGACTATGCCCGCAACTTCGTGGAAGGCGCGGCGCCTGCCATGCTGGACTGGACGGATAAAGCCTGGGAGCGGCGTGATGAGGGGGAGGGCTGGCTCGCTGATGATGCGCTGCCGGAGGGGATTGGCGGGCTGCTGGACCTGATGGCGGGCGGGTTTGTGCCTTACATGCTCGCCAACCGGGCGGCCCTGAAAGCGGGTGAGAAATCGTCCTACTTCACCATCTCCAGCGGGCAGGAGGTGCGGATGATGACCCGCAAGCCGGTGGAAGATACGCGTCTCGCCACCAAGGCCGCCATTGAGGCCCTTCCGGAGCCGGGCCTGAAGAAAGTGCGCGCACTGCTGGGCGATCACGGCCTTCTGGCTGTCTACGAGGACTAGGCGATGCTGGAGCTTTACACCGCGCCGACGCCCAATGGCTGGAAGATCTCCATCGCGCTGGAGGAGCTGGGCCTGCCCTACGAGGTGCATGTCCTGCAGCTTCTGAAAGGGGAACAGAAGGCGCCGGCCTATCTGAAGATCAATCCCAATGGCCGCATCCCGGCGCTGGTCGATCACGAGGAAGGCGGACGGGCGATCTTTGAGTCCGGCGCCATCCTGATGCATCTGGCCGAGAAGACCGGAAAGCTCCTGCCGGCAGATGCACAAGGCCGTTCGCGCGCGATCCAGTGGCTGTTCTGGCAGGTAGGCGGGCTGGGGCCAATGCAGGGTCAGGCCAATGTTTTCTTCCGCTATCTGCCGGAGAAAATTCCGCTCGCCATTGATCGCTACCAGGGCGATACGCGCCGTCTTTACGAGGTGATGAATGTGCGTCTCGCCGAAACGCCGTATCTGGCGGGCGACGAGTACTCCATCGCGGACATCGCCTGCTTCCCCTGGGTGTTTGCCCATTTCTGGGCCGGGGTGCCGCTGGACGGGCTTGATCATCTTCTGGACTGGAAGGCGCGCCTGGAGCAGCGACCGGCCGTGCTGAAAGGCCTGTCCATTCCGCCCCTGCCTGACCTCTCCAAGCTGCAGAAGGCCGGGCAGGAGCTGGTAAAGCCATGAAGACACTCGTCCCGCAGATCGTGACCAGCCCAACACTGCGCTCGGTGCAGCGTGGGCTGGCGGCGGCCCGGCGGCGGTTGAACCTGTCGCGCCCGGTGGTGCGTTATTTTCATCAGGTGGACGATCCTTATTCGGCTCTGGCGGCCCGCGCCTTGCCGCATCTTGAGGCCTTATGGGGCGCAAGGGTGATCCCCTGCATCGTGCCGCCACCGGATACCGCCGCTGCGCCTGATGCAGACCGGCTGAAGGAATGGAGCCTGCGTGACGCACGCAGGCTGGCGGAAGGGCTGGGGCTGGAGGCGAGCTTCATCACCCCGCCTCCACCCGATCTTGTTCAGCGCGCACAAGGCGCCCTGGCCGGGATTGACGACGCGACGGTGTTTTCTGCCACCTCCAGCGCCATCGAGCGGGCATTCCGCACCGGCAAGGCGTCCGCCATACCGCTGGCTTCGGGTGATGGAGATGCAGCGCTGTTGCGGGGCCAGCGTGCGCGGCGCGGCCATTATCTCGGCGGCATGTTTCACTTTGAAGGCGAATGGTATTGGGGGCTCGACCGTCTGCCTTATCTCGAGGCCCGGCTGGCGCAGATCCGGCCGGGGGGCGTGAACTTCGCCGAGCGGCGCGAGGCAAGGCTGACGCAGAAGACGGTGCCCGCCGGAACAGTGATCGAGGCCTTCGTCTCGCTGCGCAGTCCCTATACCTACATTGCGATACCGCGCCTTACCGCGCTCGCGGAGGCGAGCGGCGCGCAGCTGCGCCTCAGGCCTGTCCTGCCCATGGTGATGCGGGGCCTGCCCGTGCCCCTCGCAAAACGTCTCTACATCATGCGCGATACCAAGCGCGAGGCGGAGCGGCTCGGTCTGCCGTTCGGCAAGGTATCAGACCCTGTGGGGCTGCCGGTGGAGCGTGGGCTGGCCGTGCTCCACCACGCCATTGCGCGGGGCGTCGGGCCAGACTTCCTCTATTCCTTCCTGCGCGGTGTGTTCGCCGAAGGTGTCGATGCGGGCACCGATGAGGGGCTTGGCAAGCTCTGTCTCCGGGTTGGCATCGGTGCCGATGCCATGCAGGCCGCCCTGGCCGACGAGAGGTGGCGGGAGGCGGTAGCCAGCAACCGCGCTGCCATGCTGGAGGCGGGTCTGTGGGGGGTGCCGAGTTTCCGCGTGAATGACCGCCCCGCCCATTGGGGCCAGGACCGGCTCTGGGCCGTGGAGGAGGATCTCCACGCGCTGCGCTAGCTGCCGGTCTGGCGGTTGCGGTGGATATCAGCGTCAGTCTTCCGCAGGGGCCGCGAGAAGCGCCGCGGCATTTTCCGTTCCATCTTGCGCATCCAGCGGTCAAAGCCCTGATGGCGCTCGCGGCGTCTGCGCAGCCATTTGCGCGCGGTGCCCGAGGTAGCCACGATCATGGCGAGGCCCATGGGTATCAGGAGGATGCCCAGGGGTATGGGTGACCAGGACAGGGCAAGCCCGGCGAGCACCAGGAGCACACCGAGCACTTTTATGAAAACAGACATGAGGTCCTTGCTGGATTGGGGGCCGTCCGGGAAAGGAAGGGGGAAGGGTTGCACACCCGCTTGCACACCAGAAAACTGACCGTTGCGATTATGGTTCCCCAAACGTGTCGGCGCGCCATGTTGGGGACCAGGGGCTTCTGCCGGTTTTCCGGTGCAGCACATGCTGCGATAGTTGGCGGGCAGACGGGCCACAGGGTATCCAGCCCGTGATGGCGTGGCGCAAGGGGCAAGCGATGGCGGCGAAGCGAGAAGGCATCCAGTCGGTTGGCACCGGGGTGCGCGTCCTGCGCGCGCTGGCGGCCATGGATGGCCCGGTGGCGCTGGGGGCGCTCGCAAAAGCCTGCGGACTCTCCGCCCCGCAGACCCATCGCTATCTGGTCAGCCTGATCGAGGCGGGCATGGCGCGCCAGAACCCGGCCGATGGCAAGTATGATCTTGGCCCGGCGGCGCTGGAGCTGGGGCTGGGCGCGCTGGCGCGGGTCGATGCGTTCCGGGAAGCGGATGCGGCCCTCTCCCGCTTTCGCGACGACACAGGCCGCACAGTGCAGCTGGCCGCCTTCGGCCCTGCAGGCCCGGTTATCGTGCGCTGGTTCATGGGCAGCCCGCCTGTGGTCACCGCGCTGGCGGTGGGCTCGCGCGTGCCGCTGCTGCGCTCTGCGACGGGGCATGTCTTCCTTGCCTTTCGCGCCGCCGCCGAAACATCGAGGCTGGTTGCCGATGAGCAGGCCGTGACGGGGCAGGGCGCGGCGATTGACGTGGTGGCGCTGGTGAGCGCTGTGCGCCAGCAGGGCTATTCCAGTGTCAGCGAGACCCTGATCCCAGGCCTCAGGGCGAGCGCGGTGCCGATCCTCGATCTGCAGGGGCAGGCCGTACTGGTGGCCACGCTATTGTCCAATGCGGACATGGATGCGGGGGCCGACGCCAACGCCCGGGACGCGCTGGTGCGAGTCTGCCGCGATATCAGCCGCGCCATAGGCGGGGGCGCGTAACACCATCGGCTGTTCCGCAATGCGGAATGCGTTGCAAATTACGGTAGACTTTGTCATGATCCCCGCTGTTCTCCCGGGAGGATTTTTCATGCAGCCCGTTCGGTCCAATGAACAGCAAGCCCAGCTTGAAGCGCTTTATGACGATATGCGCCCGCATCAGCTTGCCCCGCTATGGGAAGTGCTGGCCGATCTGGTGACGCCGACCCCGTCCCAGCCGGTCAAGCCGCACAAATGGAGCTATGGCGAGGCGCGCGACTATCTGATGCGCGCTGGCGACCTCATCAGCGCAGCGCAGGCCGAGCGCCGCGTGCTGATTCTCGAAAATCCCGGTCTTCCCGGCCAGTCCGCCATCACCACCAGCCTTTATGCGGGTCTGCAGATGGTGCTGCCGGGCGAGGTGGCGCCCTGTCACCGCCATTCCCAGTGCGCGCTGCGCTTCGTGATGGAAGGCAATGGCGCTTTCACCGCCGTCGATGGCGAGAAGGCGATCATGGCGCCGTTCGATCTCGTGCTGACGCCGGGCTGGCAGTGGCATGATCATGGCAACCAGACGGACCGGCCGATGATCTGGCTGGATGGTCTGGATATCCCCACCGTGCGCCATTTCGATGCCAGCTTTGCCGAGAAGCTGGGCACAGAAGCACATCCTGAAACCGTGCCGCCCGGCGACAGCGCCATCCGCTATGGCCGCAATCTGCGCCCCATGCGCGGCACGGCAGCCGACCGGCGGCCCGCACATCAGCCCCTGTTCCATTACCGGTTCGAGGAATGGCGCAGTGCGCTCGACCGCATGGCGCGTACCGACGCACCTCATCCTCATCTCGGCCACGCCATCGAGTTCGTGAACCCGGCCAATGGCGGGCCGGTCATGCCGACCATCGCCGCCCATGTGCGCCTGCTGCCTGCGGGCTTCCGTACCCGTCAGCGCCGCAGCTCGGACGCCACGGTTTTTGTGGTCGTGCAGGGCCGCGGCAAGGCCTATATCGGTGATCAGGTGATCACGCTGGATGACCGCGCGATCTTCGTTGCGCCATCATGGAAGCCGGTATCCATCGAAGCTGACTCGGAGCTGGTCCTGTTTGGCTATTCAGACAGGGCAGCACAGGAAAAACTCCATCTTTACAGGGAAGAAAACGCGTGAGCCTTGCATTTGAACCCCAGCCTCCCGTCCTCGCCCCGGTTGAGGGCGGGATCCAGTTCCCCGTCCGCCGCCTGTTCTGCGTCGGGCGCAATTATGCCGCCCATGCGCGCGAAATGGGCCGTGACCCGGATCGCGAGCCGCCCTTCTTCTTCTCCGCCTGGGCGGAGACGATCGTGACGGGTGATGCGACCATCGCCTATCCGCAGAAAACCAGTAATTACCATTACGAGGTCGAGCTGGTGGTCGCGGTCGGCAAGGGCGGGCGCAATATCCCGCTGGAGCGGGCCATGGACCATGTCTACGGCTATGCGGTCGGTCTCGACATGACCCGGCGTGACCTGCAACTGGAAGCGCGCGAGCAGGGCCGCCCGTGGGATACGGGCAAGAATGTCGAGCAATCCAAGCCGCTAGGCCTCATCCGCCGCGCTGGTCCCGGGTTTGATCCGACGCGGGGCAATATCAAGCTGACGGTGAACGAGGCGGTGCGCCAGGATGCAGACCTTGGCGATCTGATCTGGCCGGTCGCTGACGTGATCAGTTATCTGTCCGGCCTCTACCGGATCGAGCCCGGCGATCTCATCTACACCGGAACCCCTGCGGGCGTGGGTGCGGTGGTGCCCGGCGACGTCATGAAAGCCAGCATTGAAGGCCTGGAGCCGATCACCGTCACGGTTGGCCCGGCGCTGCAGGATTAGGAGCGTCACCATGATCCTGCACGGCTATTTCCGCTCGTCCGCCGCGTGGCGTATCCGCATTGCGCTGGGCCTTAAGGGGCTGGAGGCCACTCAGGTCTCCCACCATCTGCGCAAGGGCGAGCAGCGCTCGGAAAGCTTCCTGAAGCTCAATCCGCAAGGGCTGGTGCCGGCGCTGGAGACCGATGACGGGCATGTGCTGACGCAGTCGCTCGCCATTATCGAGTACCTCGACACCCTCAAGGCCGAACCGCGCCTGATCCCCACCGATCCCGTTGCAGCCGCCAAAGTGCGCGGCTTTGCGCTTGCCATCGCGTGCGAAATCCACCCGCTGCAGAATTTGCGTGTGCTGAAGAAGCTCGGTGCGATGGGCCATGACGAGGACACGGTACAAGCTTGGGCGCGCGACGTGATCGCCGATGGTCTGGCCGCGCTGGAGATCACGGCATCGGCCCAGCCGGGGCCGTTCTGCTTTGGCGATGCGCCGACGCTGGCCGATGTGTGCCTTGTACCGCAGCTGGGCAATGCGCGCCGCTTCGGTGTCGATCTTGCGCCTTTCCCGCGCCTTGTTGCGGCGGAGACGGCCTGCAAGGCGCTGGAGGCCTTTGCCGCTGCCACGCCGGATCGTCAGCCCGACGCGGAATAGGCGGTCGCCATTCAAAGAAAAAGCCCGCAAGGACGTCTCCTTGCGGGCCTTTTCATGCGCGCCCCCCGGCACTGTAGGATTGCGGCTCAGATATTGATGACCTGCCGGTCATCGAATTTCTGGCGGTTTTCAAGGCCCATGGCATCGCAAAAAGCCTGCCAGACTTCCGGCGGCTGGCCGGCCTGGAACATGAAGCGGTCGAGGTGTTTTCCAAACACCGGGTGGGCCTTCATCTTCTCCATGGGCAGGCCGTCGACAAGGATGTCGCGCTCGGCAATGGGCAGCTCCACGCACACATTCTCTGCCGGATCGCGGATAAGGCCCATCGGGTCCTCACCGCGCGCAATGGCCTCGATATCGTCCATCAGCTGGCGGCGCAGCATCAGTATGCCGCGATCGCTCATGCCGAGCTTTTCCAGCGTCCGGTCGGCAATCGTGCCCTGACCGACCCAGGCGATGAAGTCCTGGTTGATCACGTGCGTGCTGATCCAGCGGCCCGTTTCCGGATCGGTGATCGGCCCGTGCCAGGTCGGGATGACCGGCTGTTCGTAGGGCTCCATCTCGGTCGGAACGCGCTGGAATACCCAGGCGACGCTCAGCGTGTTCTCGTCATCAATCGGCACGCGCCATTCAAAATGGTCGCCGAGGAAGAAACAGTTCGGCCACAGGCAGACCCGGCCCACCGACCACATCGGATGGTCTGGCGGCAGGTCCTCGCGTTGGCGGCGATAGATCAGGCCATAGCGGAAGGCGTCAAAGCCGACCTTCATGTGCTTGGGGCCAAGCTCGGCATCGATATCGGCCTGCCTGCGGCTCCAGTTCGTATGCATCCACTCGAAATGCACCGGGTCGATGGAGTTCTCCTGGCATTGCAGCCAGTTGCAGGGGATTTGCGAGATGATGATCTGGCGGAAGCCGTTCTTCCAGGTGAAGGGTTCCCAGTTGGGGAGCTCCGGGGCCGGGAGCGGACCCATATAGGCCCAGATCATCCCGGCATGCTCGCGCACCGGATAGGCGAGGATCTTGATCTTGTCCCTGTAGCGCGCCTTGGGCGCTACGGTGTCCTCATAGGGCATTTCCACGCACTGGCCGGTCTCGTCATAGGCCCAGCCGTGATAATTGCAGCGCAGGCCGCATTTCTCGACAAAGCCGTAGGACAGGTCCGCGCGGCGGTGCGCACATTTGCGCTCCACAAGGCCGAAGCGGCCGCTTAAGTCCTTGTAGAGGACCAGGTCTTCACCCATCAGCCGCACCGGCTTCACGCGGGTGTTTTCGTCAAACTCGCTGGCACCGGAAATCGGCATCCAGTGACGCCGGAGCAGACCGCCCATGGGCGTGCCGGGGCCAACCTGGGTCAGAAGATCGTTTTCAGCAGCATCCATGACTCTACCCGTTCATTGCCTGTCAGGTCTTGGCGAGATCGCTGGCAGAGAAGCCTGCCACGCGCTTGTACTGTTCGGAGAGCGCGCGCAATTCCTCATGCGATATGTAGTCATCGAGATTGTCGAACGGCCTGTCTCCGGTGAGCTCCTCCACCCGGATATTGATGATATCAGGCGGTGAGGTGCGGTTGGCGCGTACGACCTGGCCGGTGGGCTCCAGACGCTCTGCCTCATAGGCCTTCAGGGCAGCCTGGGGGTTTTCAGGATTGCGGGCAAGGCATTCGCTGAGCGCGCGTGCATCGATGAGGCCTTGAGCGGAGCCGTTGGAGCCGCGCGGATACATCGGGTGGGCGGCATCGCCGGCCAGCGTCACACGTCCAAAGGTCCAGCGGTCGAGCGGATCCTTGTCCACCATCGGGTATTCCAGCAGCGTCCCGGCATCGAGGATGAGCTTTTCGACGTCCAGCCACTCGAACTTCCAGCCCTGGTAGACAGACAGGAAGTCCTCGACCTTTCCGCCCCGGTTCCAGTCATTCATCTTGGAGGTGGGCTGCTCGATCTCGGCAACCCAGTTGATGAGCTGGTTCCCGTCGCCATCAATGTCGTCGATGATCGGATAGATCACCATCTTGCCGGTGCGGATCGAGCCGATGCGCAGATAGGTGCGTCCGTCGAGAATCGGCTTGCGGCGGGTCGTGCCGCGCCAGGTATTGATGCCTGTGAACACGACCTGGTCGTCAGGATGCAGGATCTTGCGGGTGACCGAGTTTACCCCGTCACAGCCGATCACGACGCTGGCGCGTACCGGCGGCAGGGCCTCGCCCGTCGAGGTCTGCCGGAAGGAAAGGGTCACGCCATCCTCGTCCTGCTGGAAGGCAGCGAGCTGGCAGTCCGTATGGATTCGATCCGCCCCGACACGCGACAGAGCGGCCTTGTAGAGGAGCGTATGCAGGCGTCCCCGGTGGATGCTCACCTCGGGATAGGGGCTGCCGCCGGCAAGGCCTCTCGGCTCGCTGTAGATCTTCTGGCCGAAGCGATTGTAGAAGGCACTCGTATTGAGCTCGATCCCGGCTGCGCGCGCCTCATTGCCCAGATCAAGGGCTGTCAGTTCGCGCATGGCGTGCGGCAGCAAGGTTATGCCAACGCCGATCTCGCGGATTTCCGGCGCGGACTCATAGACCCGGCTGTTGATCCCGCGCTGCTTTAGGCCAAGGGCAAGTGCCAGTCCGACAATGCCTCCGCCGATGATCGCGACTTCCATCAGCCGTGCTCCTGATCGGTCCGCGTGTCAGCAAAATCCCCGCGGATATACCTGAAACGCCAGTCAAAAAACATATTAGGAAGATGTCATATCAATTCTCTCAACCGTGTTCAAGACGGTATCGCTTCATGAGGTCTGATGATCTGGATTTTCTGACCATTGCGCCGCAAAATTTGCCTTTGAAAGGCGTGCTTATGCTAATAGTCTGCGGGTGCCGGGCTTCGGTTTGAGTGGCTTGTTGTGCGGCAAAATGTCAGATACGCATACGTCTGATGAATTTGGGTCGTTTGCTTTCCGGCAATCCCGTCGGGACAGGAGTTGTGCACATGAGCGCGTTTTCCGCCAATCTGATCGAACGCGCGCGCCGGCTAGGCGCGGCAACCGTGCATGAAGGGGCCGGGCGCATCGGGGCGCTGCCGTCAGCCATCAAGCCGGTTGCTCCGGACATGGTCGTTTGCGGGCCGGCCTTCACGGTGCACTGCTCCGCCCTGTCCAACCTGCAGATCCACCACGCGCTCTACCATGCCAGGCCCGGTGACGTGCTTGTGGTGCATGTCAGCGGCGGCACGGAGGCCGGCTACTGGGGCGATATCCTCAACGAAGCAGCGCTGGCGCGGGGGCTCGGCGGCCTCGTGATTGATGGCGGTGTGCGCGATACGGCAGGCCTGGCGGCCATGGGCTTTCCGGTCTTTTCCGATGGTGTTTGCATTCGGGGTACCGGCAAGGACCATTATGCCGCGGCGTGGCTGCAGGAGCCGGTGCGCATGGGCGAGGTGCTGATCCAGCCGGGCGATCTGGTGCTGGGCGACCGGGACGGTGTGGTGGTCATTCCAGCGGCTGCGGCGGAGGCCGCTATCGCCGCCGCAGAAGCCCGCGCTGAAGACGAGGCCCGCAAGATCGAACTGATCCGCAAGGGTGCGCGTACGATTGACCTTTACGGCTTTGCCGATGGTGTGCCAGCCAGTATCGAGCCCGGTATTCCCTATCGCCGTCAGAGCTAGGAACGCGTCATGGTGCCAGCATCGCTTGAAGGGTATCGCGAGCTGGCTCGGCGCAGGCTGCCCCGCTTCCTGTTCAACTATATCGAAGGCGGGTCGTTCGCGGGTGCGACGCTGGCGCGCAACGTGGATGATCTGCGTGACGTCACCCTGCGCCAGCGTGTCCTGCGCGATGTCTCGAGCGTTGATCTCTCGGTGAGACTGTTTGGCGAGGATTTCGCGCTGCCTGTAGGGCTGGGGCCGGTCGGCCTTGCCGGGATGTGCGCGCGCCGGGGCGAGGTGCAGGCTTTACGGGCCGCGCAGGCGGCGGGCGTTCCTTTCTGTCTCTCCACCGTATCGCTTTGCCCGCTGGAAGAGGTGGCCAGAGCAGCCGGACGTCCCTTCTGGTTCCAGCTATACATGGCGCGCGACCGGGCTTTCGTACGGGACATGCTGGCCCGCGCTGACGCAGCGGGATGTTCCGTGTTGCTGCTGACGGTGGATCTGGCCGTACCCGGTGTACGCAACCGCACTGGCGGTGCGTCGCTTGGTACGCCAGGCATTGGCGGTGATTTGGCCCGTGTGGCGGAGGCCATGCTGCGCCCCGGATGGGCGGTGGATGTGGGCCTTCGTGGCGGGCCTCACGGCCTGGGCAACATCGCCTCCACCCTTGGACCCAAGGCAAGCCTTGGCGATTTCATGGGGTGGATTCGGCGCAATTTCGATCCCGCAGTGACGTGGAGCGATATCGACTTCATCCGCGCGCACTGGAAAGGGCCGGTCGTGCTGAAGGGCATTCTGGATGCTGACGATGCCCGCGAGGCGGTGAAGGCCGGCGTGGACGGCATCGTCGTTTCCAACCATGGCGGGCGGCAGCTGGACGGCGCACCATCAACTGCCCGCGCCTTGCCCGCCATCGTCGAGGCGGTGGGCAGCCAGATCATGGTGCTTGCCGATGGCGGGGTCCGCTCCGGCCTTGATGTGGTGCGCATGCTGGCGTTGGGCGCGCATGGCGTGCTGCTGGGCCGCGCCTGGGCCTATGCGCTGGCGGGGGACGGCGGGCCCGGCGTGGCGCATGCCCTGTCGATCATCGAAAACGAGATGCGCACGGCCATGGCGTTGATGGGCGTGACGCATGTCGAGCAGGTGCGACAGGAGGGACGGGCGGTCGAAAGCTAGGCCGTTCCGCTTTTCTGGGCGATGGCGTGCAGGACGTTGCGCAGGCTGGCGATCTGATCTTGCGACAAGCCGTTCAGCAGCTCTGCCTCCAGCGTGTCCACGCGCGCTTCACATTGCGCCAGCAGGGCGCTGCCCGCCGCAGTGAGGCTGATATGCAGGATGCGCCGGTGCTCGGGATTTTCGGCGCGCTCGATAAGGCCCTTGCGTTCCAGCTGGGCGACGGTCTCCGACATGGATTGCGGTGTCACGCCGGCGCGCCGCGCGAGACCGGCGGAGGACTGGTCGGCCTTTGCGGCGAGAAGCGACATGATCGTGTACTGTCCCGGCGTGACCGAAAGGTCCCGCAAAGCCGCATCCAGCCCGGCGCGGATGGCCATTTCAGCGCGCTTGATCAGATAGATGGTTCGGTTTCGTGTCTGTGTCATCGAGGTCCGGTACGAGGCTTGAACTGTCAGGGTCTTTTATATAAGGTAACCTGAAATAGATCAGGAGCGCTAACATGTCCTCTACCGTTATTCATGCCGGAGCCGGAATGCCAGTCCCTGGCGGAGAAAATGTGAAGGTTAGCTTCGATGAGGGGATCGCCTGGGTCGCCCTCAACCGTCCAGACAAGCGCAATGCGATGAGCCCGGCCCTCAACCGGGAAATGATCGAAGTGCTCGATCAGCTGGAGTTTGATGACCGGTGCGGCGTGGTGGTGCTGACCGGCGAGGGCGAGTCCTTTTCCGCCGGCATGGACCTGAAGGAGTATTTTCGCGAGACCGACGATGCGCCTGCCCTCGTCAAGGCGAAGGTACGCCGGGAGGCGGGAAGCTGGCAGTGGCGCCGTCTGCAATTCTACCCCAAGCCTACGATTGCGATGGTCAATGGGTGGTGCTTTGGCGGTGCGTTCACCCCGATGATTGCCTGCGATCTTGCCATTGCGGCAGACGAGGCCACCTTCGGCCTGTCGGAGATCAACTGGGGCATCATCCCGGCCGGCAATGTCACCAAGGCCGTGGCGGAGGTCTGCGGGCAGCGCGCGGCGCTCTACTACATCATGACGGGCGAGCCGTTTAACGGTGTGCGTGCGGCGCAGATCGGCCTCGTCAATGAATCGGTGCCGCTCGCGGACCTGCGTGCGCGCACCCGTGCGCTAGCCATGACCCTTCTGGGCAAGAACCCCACCGTCCTGCGCTCTGCCAAGCACGCGCTGAAGCGTGTCCGCACGATGGACTGGGACATGTCGGAAGAATATCTCGCCGCCAAGGCCGAGCAGACGCGCGCTACCGATCCCGAAGGCGGGCGCTCGAAGGGCATGAAGCAATTCCTCGACGACAAGACGATCCGTCCCGGCCTTGAGAGCTATCGCCGTGGCGAGTGATCCGGGCATCACGTCCGCGCGCGCAGTCTCGCGTCTGCTGGCGCCAAAATCCGTCGCGATTGTCGGCATTTCGGACAATCCTGGCTCGATGGGTGCCCGCTCGCTCGACAATCTGGAACGCTTCGGCTTTGCCGGGCCGATCCACCTTGTCAGCCGCAGCAATAGCGAAGTGCGCGGACGGGCCTGCCTCAGCGATATTTCTGAGTTG
>ERZ869909.884-NODE-884-length-28516-cov-4.716727_pt1 | contig 28516 bp, 27 predicted proteins | sample MGYA00520892_ERZ869909 | MGnify/ENA primary metagenome ERZ869909 (study PRJEB32215, sample SAMEA104723947) | bioreactor metagenome | biome: bioreactor; feature: anaerobic bioreactor; material: water | place: China | collected 2015-03-12 ...
GGCTGGATGGTCACGCCGATGGACCGTGGCAGGCACTGTTGCTGCCCGCCTACCGCTTCGATGCGCCCGGCCATGCAGCACAAGCTCCCGTCGAGGCGGGGTTGGGGCTGACCCTCGGGCGGCACGAAGACCAGCTCTACCTGTTCGTGCAGGTGGTCGACGACGACCGCCAGCCGGCCGAGGCGCATTGGCCGATCGCGGCGCAGCGCGATCATCTGCTGCTGCAGCTCGATGGTCCCCAGGGACCCGTGGCCTTGCGAGCGGCCAACGTCGGCAGCGGTGCCTTGAACGTGGTCGACGGGCGGGGCGGCCCGCCACCGCTACGGATCGAGGGCTTCTGGCGCGAGTCCGCGGCCGGCTACGTGGTCGAACTCGCACTGCCGCAAGGCTATGCGCCGCGTGCGCTCGGGCTGCGCGTGGTGGATGCTTCCGACGACGGGGGAATGCGCTCGTGGGGACCGGGCGACACGCGGGGCGGAGCCCTGCCGCTGCTGGCCTACCGTGCGGCGCTTGCCGCGCCATTGTCGGAACTGCTCGCGCCGGGCGTTCGCGGGCGCATCGTCGACACCGCCGGATGGGTGATGGCCGAGGCGGGCGACCCGATGCTCCCGGAAGGCGAGCGCGAAGTGCCCTGGTGGCGTCGCCACCTCTACCGGCTGCTGCTCAGTGCGGCCGATGAGTCCCGCGATCCGGCAGCCGATGCCGCCCCGCGCTCGGATGCCGCCGAAGTGCGCCAGGCGCTGGGTACGGCGGTATTCGCGGGGATGATCGGCGTGACCCTGTTCGGCCTGTTCCTGACGCCGGTGTTCTATGTCGCCCTGCGCAAGCTGGTTACCCGTGGGCAGGCCGAGCCCCGGGAATCGCTGCCTCTGGAGGGCTCCTCTCATGTGTAAACGAGTCAGACGGAAAAGGGGCATGAGTAAACGACCCATGCAGAACACGGCCATGCGCCATCTGCTGCTGTTGCCGCTGACCCTCATGCTGGCCGCCTGTGCGGTGGGGCCCGACTACCGCGCGCCGGAGATGCCGGCACCGCAAGCGCTGGTACGCGCCGAGGGGGCGCTGGTCAGCGCCGAGCCGGTCGAGATCGAATTCTGGCAGCGCTTCGAGGACCCGCTGCTGACCCAGCTGGTGGAGGAGGCCCTGGGGGCCAACCACGATCTGCGGATCGGCCTGGCGCGCTATGACCGTAGCCGTGCGCTGCTGCGGCAGAGCCGTCAGGATCTGGGGCCGAGTGTCAACGCCCAGGGTGGTGCCGCGCACCAGCGTTTCAGTGCCGACCAGATGCCCGGGGGGACACGCTCGGATCGTGACGCCGAGAGCTTCGATGCCGGCGTAACGGCCTTCTGGGAGCTGGATTTCTTCGGACGCGTGCGGCGTAACGTGGAAGCCCAGCGGGCCGAGGCCGAGGCCAGCGGCGCCGATCTGCGTGCCCTACAGGTGGTGGTGGTCGGCGAGCTGGTCGACCATTACTTTCAGCTGCGCGGGTTGCAGGAGCAACTGCGGGTGGCCCGAGCCAACGCCGACAATCAGCGCGAGTCGCTTTCGCTGGTGAATGCGCGACTGGAGGCGGGACGCGGCACCGAGTTCGATAGCGTGCGCGCCCGGGCGCAGCTGGAGAATACCCTGTCACGCATTCCGGCCCTGGAAGGGGAGGTGGCCGCTCGGGTCCATCGCATCGCCGTGTTGAGCGGCAAGGAGCCCGGAGTACTGGTGTCCATCCTTGAGCAGCCGGCCCCTTTGCCCGCGCTGCCGGTACAGGTCGCGACCGGCCTGCCGGGTGACCTGTTGCGTCGACGCCCCGATATCGCTGCCGCAGAGCGTCGTCTCGAGGTTGCCAGTGCGCGCATCGGTGTCGCCACCGCCGATCTCTACCCGCGCTTCACCCTGACCGGGCTGTTGGGCACCCAGGCGGCCAGCACAGGCGACCTGTTCGGCCGCGACGGTGAGACCCGTCTTGTGGCCCTGGGTATGGACTGGTCATTCCTCGACCGGGAGCGGGTACGGGCACGGATGGCCGCCGCCGAGGCAGATGCCGATGCGAATCTGGCGCACTATGAGCAGACGATTCTGCTGGCGCTGGAGGAGACCGAGACCGCCCTCGCTCGCTATGCCCAGGCGCTGCGTGAACGCGAACATCTGGTCGACGCCGCCGAGGCCAGCGCCGAGGCGGCCCGGCAGGCACGAGTTCGCTTTGACGTCGGTGTCATCGACTTCCTGCAGGTCATCGATGCCGAGCGCTCGCTTCTGGAAGCGGAGGACAGCCTGGCACGCAGCCACACCCGTTCGGCAACGGCCCTGGTGGGGCTCTATCGGGCGCTGGCGGGTGGATGGTCCTTGAGCGAAACGACCTGACACTCCTGCGACCCGTGTCGCCTGGCCAGGCGACACGGGCCCCGCCCTGGCCAAGGTCACACGTCATGACACCAGTGCGGGAGCGTGGAAAGCCGCGGAAGAGGGCGCCTGTAACGCTGCCGTGGCCGGTCGACCATCGCTTTCGTCAAAGGTGAACTCGCTGATGGCGGCCATGAGTGATGCGGCAACCTGTGCCAGGTGCTCGGCTAGTTTATGGGCGCCTTCCAATGAGTGCGCCGAGTGTTGAATCGAGGTCTGCATCTCGCTGACGCTAGCTTCGAGATCCTCGATGCCAAGGTGTTGCTGAGAGGTGGCATGATCGATTTCGGCGAGGCGTGCTGCCACCTCCTTGAACGTCTCCATGACCTGCTGCATGGTCTGATCCACATCCTCGGTCTGTTGCACACCGCTGCGTACGCCTGCCTCGGTCTGCTGGACGCGTTCACGGATTCTGCCGGCGGTTTCGCTGGTTCGCTGCGCCAGCGTACGGACCTCACTTGCCACCACGGCAAAACCGCGTCCGTTCTCACCGGCACGCGCGGCCTCCACGGAGGCGTTCAGTGCCAGTAGATTGGTCTGGAAAGTAATGTTGTCGATCTCGCCCAGCAGGCTGGAAATGTTCTTGGCGTTCTCTTCCAGCAGCTGCATGGCTTCCCGCAGCGAAGCGACCTTTGCCCCGCCGGACTTGGCTGATACCTCGGCCTCGCTGGCGAGGTGTCTGGCCTGTGAGGCTTTTTCGGCACTCTCACGGGTGGTCGCCGACATCTCCGTTGCAGCAGCGGAAACGCGTTCCACCTGTGCCGTGTTGTGACTCGCCTGGCTGCGGACGCTGTCGTGAGCCTGGAATAGCCCGTCACCCAGTGAATGGACCTGTGTTGCTGCATCGCGAGCTTTGCGTAGAGTGCCGGTCAGCTTCTTCTGCATGTTGCCGATGGCGGCTATGGCGGGTCGGCCCAGTTGGGCGGCAGAAAGCGGCATGTCCAGTCGGCCTTCGCTGGCGGTTTCCGCAAATTCACACACCGTAAGGCTATCTTCCACCATGCGGCGCAGCTCACGGGCCAGGAAGCCCAGCACCACGACTTGAGCCACCACCGCGCCGGCATGCATCAGCAGGCAGGCGAACAAGCTGGCGGTTTCGCCATGGCTACCCAGGCTCTGGTAGAGGTTCACGTGGCCCAGGTGCTGGAGCCAGGTGAACGCCACATGATGTACTGCGATGACCAGGCCGCCGAAGGCAATGACGCGCCAGTCGCTGTAGAGGATGAGGACCGCCAGCATGATGAATATGCTGAAGTGCGCCTCGATCATGCCGCTGCTCTGCTCGATCAGTACCATCGACAGGCCCATGAAGAGGGCTGCCTTGATGAAGCCGTTGACGATATGGCCAGGCAGCTTCCATTGCACCAGTGCGGCCAGCGGGAAGGCCGTCACTGCGAAAATAACGGCAATGCCCACCGTGCCGGTAGCCAGTCCGACTCCCAGGCAAAGCAGCAGGTGGGCAAGGGCGGGCATCCACATTAGCTGGTCGGTACGTTGATGGTGACGCTTGATATTGAAGGCTGGCTGAGACATCTGGGTCCCTCTGGGGCGACACGAGGCAGTATTAGCGATTCGTTGTATGGTGCCATTAAAATATATAGCTATTGTACAACGAGACATTTTCTTCTCTATCGGCCTGGATGCCGCCAGCTTTAACCAATCGCCCAGAATGGCTGATCCGAAACGGGACGGTTCTTGTTGGCATGTTGACGAGGAGGCCAGCTTCGTCATTCCCTGCCACAATGGGCTCGGAACCCCCTGGAAAAAGTGAGTTGTCTCGATGCGCCGTTATAGAACAAGGAAGCTCGCCTCATTGCCCTTGGGCATGGCCATACTGATGCTGCTTATTCTGGCTGGCTGCCAGACCCAGCCGGCGGAGCCGCCCGACGAGGACAAGCTGGTTATCGACCATATGCTGCAACTGATCGATGAGCGGCTCGACGTGGCACCTATCGTGGCGCAATCGAAATGGAATTCGGGCGCTGCCATTGAAGCCCCGGAGCGAGAAGCCCAGATACTTGACCAGGTGGAGGAGGATGCCGCGGCTGCCGGTGTTGACGAGACCTTTGCCCGAGCGTTCTTCGACAAGCAGTTCTCTGCCAGCAAGCAGATACAGCGGCGGCTCCACCACCAATGGCTGCAGGAGGGGCGGCCGCCGTTCGCCGACCCGCCCGATCTCGCCGAGGAGGTCCGGCCGGTGCTCGACCGCCTGACGCCACTGCTGATCGAGGCACTGGTCGATATGCAGCGTGTCGCGGAGGTCGACGGTGCGGGGCGCTACCTTGAGCGGCGAGCCGCGGAGCTGATTCAGGACGACTTCGATGGCGAGCCGCGTGATGTGGCCATCCAGCCGCTGGTGGAGCGCTTCGCGCCCTAGGCGCTGTAGGACATTGGCTGCGCTTACAGCTGCCAGAGGCGGGGGTGGCCCACCTTGAGCACGCCTTGCTCGTCCCAGTCGTCCCAGCCGGCGAAAGGAATCGGCGATTCATCGTCGAGCCCTTCCAGCCGCTGTGCCCAGGTGGCCTTTTCTTCCTCCAGGCGCTGGCGGAACTCGGTTTCGTCCTGGTAGCTCAGCCCGCCCCCCTGCACGCCGTAGGTGACCTGGGGCGGTAGCACCTGCACGCCAAGATAATAGAGCGAGTAGTGGATCGGCCACAGCAGGGCCACGATATGACCGCTCCGGCCATGACGGGTGAAGGTGGGCGCCGGAGCGCCAGTAGTCACAGAGAGCAGAACTCTTTTGTGAGGGAAGCGGCCGCGGTCGTAGCGCATCCTCCCGGAGTAGAGCCCGCCGTAGACGAGCACCCGGTCGAACCAGCCCTTGAGCATGGCCGGCTGGGCGTGCCACCACAGCGGAAACTGCAGGATCACCAGGTCGGCGTGCTCCAGCCGCTCGATCTCGCGCTGTACGTCGGCGGGCAGGCCGGCGCCCTCGAAGGCGCTACGCTGCTCGGTCAGGGGAAAGAAGGTGGCAGGCTCGGCCCGCTCGGCATAGTGGGCCGGCCCCTCCACCGGGTCGAAGCCCTCGGCGTAGAGATCCGAGATCTCGACGCTATAGCCCTGGCGCTGCAGGGTCTGGACGGCGACATCTTTCAGGGCGCCATTGAAGGAGCGGGGCTCGGGGTGGCAGAACACGATCAAGGCATGCATGTCGGGTCTCCGGTGCGTCGATGTACGGGGCGTGCCTTGAGGCTATGCTGTACGAAAACGAACCGATATTCCCTATAAGTGACAATGAACCTTGCATGAATGAACAGATACTGCACTGGGACGATCTGCGTGTGGTTCAGGCCATCGCCGAGGCGGGCTCGCTCTCGGGGGCGGGACGACGGCTAGGTGCCAGCCATGCCACGGTATTCCGTCGGCTGAACGCCATTGAACGGCGCCTGGGCGTGGCGCTGTTCGAGCGCTCGCGCAGGAGCTACGCGCCGACGCCGGCGGGGGAGGACCTGGCGGCTGTTGCAGCGCGGGTCGAGGCCGAGGTGCTGGGCGCCGAGCGCCGGGTGGTGGGGCGCGACCTGCGCCTTTCCGGCACGATTCGAGTGACCACCACCGACACGCTGCTGATGGGGCTACTGTCGCCGATCTTTGCCGATTTCCAGCGTGCTCATTCCGAGATCGTGCTCGAGGTGGCTGTCTCCAATCAGCTGTTCAACCTCTCCCAGCGCGATGCAGACGTGGCGGTGCGGCCTTCATCGTCGCCGCCGGAGCATCTGCTGGGGCGGCGGGTCGGTAGCATCGCCCAGGCGGTCTATACACGGCACGACGCGGCACAGCGCAACGGCGACTGGATCGGGCCGGACCGTCACCTGGGCTATGCTGCGCTCGATTCCTGGATGCAAGCAAACGGGGCTGATGCCAACTGCCGCTATCGCGTCGATACCATGCTCGGCATGCTGGCCGCCGCCCGCGACGGGCTGGGGAGGGCCGTGCTGCCCTGTTATTTCGCCGATGCCGAGCCGGCACTGAATCGCGTCGGCGAGCCGATCCCTGAACTCGCCACCGACCTGTGGTTGCTGACCCATCCCGACCTGCGCCGGGTGGCCCGCATTCGCGCCTTCATGGCCTTCGTCGGCGAAGCCATGAAGGAGTGCGAGCCCCGGCTTGCAGGCCAGTTGGCACGGCCAGCCTAGTCTTCGGGCAAGGCGTAGGCCATCACGCTGTCGCCCAGGCTGGTCTCGGCCTGGAAAGCGCCTCCGGCGGCGATCACGACGTATTGGCGCCCCTCGTGCATGTAGGTCATCGGTGTCGCCTGGCCGCCTGCCGGCAGGCGCGCCTCCCACAGCATGTCGCCGGTGGTGTTGTCGAAGCCGCGAAGATAGTCGTCCATGGTGGCGCCGATGAAGGTCATGCCGCCGGCGGTAGTGATCGGCCCGCCGCTGGTGGGCGCGCCAACGGTCATTTTCAGCCGTGCGGGTATGCCCCAGGGGCCTTGATCGAAGCTGGTGCCGATAGGGCGTGACCAGACCAGTTCGCCGGTGGCGATATCGGTAGCACTGAGAAAACCCCAGGGCGGCGCGGCGCAGGGCATGTCAAGGGGCGAGAGCCAGGCGCCGCGCTGTGCCGCTACCGGAGCGCCGAGCATGGGCTGGGCTTCCTGGTCGATATAACTGGCATCCTCTTCGCCGATGGGGGCGATGTTGTCCATCTCGTCGGCTTCCTCGCGCGGGTAGAGCACCACCCGTGACGGCATGCGGTTGTTGTTGACGATCATCAGACCATTGTCGAGATCAAAGGCGGCGCTGCCCCAGTTGATGCCGCCGAGAATGCCCGGGAACTGCAGCATGCCTCCCGGATGGTCGAGGGTCGGTGGGGTGAACATGCCCTCGTAGCGCATGCGCTCGTACTGAATTCGACAGTAGAGATGATCGATGGGCGTCGCCCCCCAGGTGTGGGCGCCGCTGAAGTGCTCGACTTCCTGGCCGGGTATTGAGCCGAAGTTTGGCATGCTCGGCGAGAAGCGCTGGACCTCTGCCGTCCAGTCGCCCTCGATGGCCCCCTGGGGCACCGGGCGTTCCTCGATGGGCAGCAGGGGCTCGCCGGTGGCCCGATCGAAGACGAACACTTGTCCATACTTGGTCGCCTGTACCACGGCGGCGCGGGGGCCGTCAGCGGTGGGGAAGTCGATCAGTGCGGGCTGGGCACCGAGGTCGTAGTCCCAAAGGTCGTGGAGCACCGTGGTGAACTTCCAGCGCACTTCACCGCTGTCGACCTCTACCGCCACCAGGGTAGAGGTGAATTCGTCCTCCTCGGGGCTTCGGTCACCGCCGTACTGGTCATTGGTGGGGTTGCCGGTGGGCAGGTAGACCAGCCCCAGCTCCTCGTCCGCCGATATCGGCGCCCAGACGTTGGGTGTGCCGCGAGGGTAGAGCTCGCCTTCAGGCGGTTGCTGGTCCGGGGTGGTCCAGACCGAGTCCCAGGTCCACTGCCACTCCCCCGTGATGGCATCGTAGGCACGCACGGCGCCGGAAGGCGCATCGCGACGCTGGTTGTCGGTGACCTGGTGGCCTACCACCACCATGCCATTGACCACGGTCGGCCCCGACGTGTTGGAGAGCAGGCCCAGCGCCTGCGGGTCCATGCGATCCTTGAGATCCACCGTGCCGTCGTCGCCGAAGCCGCTGCAGAGCGAGCCGTCCTCGGCATCCAGCGCCATGAGGCGGCCATCCAGGGTGCCTAGCAGCAGGCGGCGAGGGCACTCCTCGACCGACTCGGGAGCCTCGAAATAGGCGACCGAACGGCAGGTGGTCGAGAAGACATGTTCCTGCGCTTCCACCGCCACTTCGGGATCGAAATGCCACTGTTGCTCGCCGGTGCCCGGATCGAGGGCGAACACCTGATTGCTCTGAGTGCAGACATAGAGACTGTCACCGATCTTCAGCGGTGTGTTCTGGAAGGCGTAGGGGGCGGCATCGCTCGGCGGCTCGTCACCGGTGTTGAATTCCCAGGCCACCTCCAACTGGTCGGCGTTGTGGGGCGTTATCTGGTCGGCCTCCGAAAAGCGCTGGGCCAGGTTGGTGCCGCCGTAGGCGGTCCAGTCAGTGGAAGCGGAGGCGCTCTGCTGGCGGCTCTCCTCGGCGACCACCTCGGCAGGGGCGTCGGGGCCCGAGTCGAAGATGAGCCAGAGCACGCTCCCGGCATAGCCGACGATGATCAGCACGCCGAGCAGCGGGCCGGCATAGGGCAGGGTGGGCTGGTAGAAGCCGCGGCGATACAACACGGGCAATAATAGCAGGCCGACGGCCAGCAGGCCGGCCATGAAGCCGGTACGTGCCAGCAGGTCGATATGCCAGACCGGCAGCCAACCCTTGACGGCAATCTCCCAGAGCGACCAAGCGAAGGTGGCCGCGACGGTTACCGCATAAAGCCATACCCCCCCAGGCAAGCCAAGCAAGAGCATGACGGCAGCCACCAGCGTGACAATGCCGGCCAGAAGGAAATAGAGAGTGCCACCCAGATAGAGTAGATAAGCACCACCCAGCGACATGGCCAGGCCGAGGAGCAGCAGAGCGTAGGCAAGAAGGGTGACGGCCCAGCCGGCCAAACCTCGTGAGGAATGCGCATCCATGGCAATACCTGTCGTGTTCCGGGAAGGTCGGGTCCGCTTGGGGCCCCGTCTAAACCCTAGGCCACATCGGGGCAGGGCGCCATGAATGTCGTTGCAGGGGACAGGAGCTTGCAATTCGTTTTAAAGGTTATGTTATAACGTATCTTTTTTAACAAGCATGCAAGGGGAATCCAATGGGACGGCAACGATACGTCTGGCTGGGCGGCAGCCTGGCCTGTCTGCTGGTCTGGCCGCTGGCCTGGGCCGATACGGGGGAGGGCAGGGAGCCGCGGGTCAGCTCGCTTTCGCCGCTGGTAGTGACGGCTACCCGCAGCGAGATCCGCCGCGAGGAGGCGCCGAGCGGCTACTCCGAGGTCACCCGCGAGGACATCGAGCGTCAGCCGGCCACTACGCTGGCGGAGCTGCTGCGCGATGTGCCGGGGCTCGCCATCGACAACGAGCAGGATGGGCGCAGTCAGATCCGCGTGCGGGGCTTCAATCCGGGGCAGACGCTGATTCTGGTCAACGGCCGGCGGCTCAACAATACCGACGAGCTGGTCGGCCACAGCGACTTCCGCATGGGGCAGATTCCCACCGCGGGCATCGATCGTATCGAGGTGGTGCGTGGCCCGACCTCGTCGCTCTACGGTGCCGATGCGCTGGGTGGTGTGATCAACGTGATCGTGCGTCCACCCGAGGACACCTGGACTGGCCGTGTGCAGTCACGCCTGGGCAGCGTGCATCCGCGCAGCGGCGGCAGCGAGCGCAATCTGGCCGTGCACGCGGCGGGCCCGCTGAGCGAACGGGTCGGCGCCACGCTAAGCCTGGATTACCTGGACCGTGGCGGCGTGCTCAACCCCGACCAGCCGGGGATAGACGAGATCGAGGGGCGCGAGGCCCTCTCCGGCATGGGCAGCCTGTTCTTCCGACCCGGCGAGGGGCATGAGGTCGAACTTTTCTTTCACGGCAGCGACGACGAGCGGCGTGCCCGTCGGGGCGATGCCGACACCCGCGAGTTGGACATCTGGCGCTACAGCACCGGCGCCCGTTACCAGTACGATGCGCCGACCTGGACTGCTCGATTGGATGCCTACCGCTCGCGCAGCGACTCCGAGGCGCTGCACCTGGATCGTCGAGACCGGCACACCGACGATATCGTCGACCTCAGCGCCTCGCGCTTCTGGGGTGAAGGCCAGGAGCTGACCGTGGGCGCCGACCATCGCCGCGAGAGTTTCTGGCGCGACCGTGAGGGCGAACGCGAGCACGACGACACCGTCAATCACCGTGGTGTACTGGTGCAGAATCGCGGTCACTTTCTGGACGACACCTTGGTACTCACCCTTGGCACCCGCTACGACGACCATACCCGCTACACCGGTGAGGTGAGTCCCCGGGCCGGAGTGGTCTACTCGTTCACCGATCACACCCGGGTGAAAGCCGATTACGGCCGTGGCTTCAGCGCCCCCGACCTGCGCCGCTCGGCGGCCGACTATGACTTCACCTTCGCCACCCGGCCGCTGCGCATCATCGGTAACCCGGACCTGGAGCCCGAGCGTAGCGACAGCTACAGCCTTGCGCTGGAGCACGAGGATGACACCCATCGCGCTGCCATCACCCTGTTCCGCAACGACATCAAGGATCTCATCGATCTGCGCTGCATCGAGTTCTGCGTGCCTGGAAGCCGCCCACCGGGTGAGGACGAGCTGCGGACCTACATCAACGTCGACCGCGCTCGCACCCAGGGCGTTGAGCTGGAGGCGGGCCGTCATTTCGACGACGGTAGCCTGCTGCGGGCCAACTACACCTACCTCGACGCACGTAACCGCGAAACCGGCGAAACCCTGGAGAACCGTCCGCGGCAGCGCTTCAATCTGCTGGCCGAAACGCCGGTGTGGCAGGGTGCGGCGGCGCACCTGCGTGGCGAGTATATCGGCTCCCAGCGCCGCGGCGAGGCGCGCACCCGCGACTACACCCTGCTGCACGTGGGGTTGCGCCAGGCCCTCGGTCAGGGCCTGGCGCTTGCCGCCGGCATCGACAACCTGACCGACCAGCGCCTGGCGGACATCGACGACGCCTTTATCAACGAGATCCGCGGCCGCTTCTATCACGCCTCGCTCAACTGGGAGTTCTGAGATGCGGGAGCTGCTGAAGCGGGGCATCACGCTGCTGATGATGGCGGCAAGCGTGTTGCTGACGGTCGCGACGCATGCCGAGGAGCCGCAGCCTCGCATGCTGCTGCTGGTCAACGATCCCATCCGGCCAGGCCTGCTCGAGGAGCTGGCCCGGCTGGGCGAGGCACAGGACATTGACGTCGAGACCGGCTTCGTCGAGGCACTGCCGGAGACGAACGATCCGGCGTCCCTGTCGGGACTCGATCTTGCCGTGGTGTTTGCGCCGAGTCATGAGCTCGCCCGCCCCGAGCGTATCGAGGCGCTGCGCGAGGGATTGGCCGAGGCGGCAACGCCGCTGGTGATCGTGGCGCGCGAACGTACCGAGAGCTATGGAGTGGAAGAGACGCATGGCGAGCGAATCGCCGCCTATCTGAGCGAGGGCGGCGAGCGTAACTTTGCGGCGCTGTTCGCTCATATTGCCGGGCCGATACTGGGTCTGCACGATGCGCCGGTACCCGACCCCATCCGCTATCCCACTCACGGCATCTACCACCCCGGTTACGCAGGGCTGGTGTTCGACGACCTGGAGACCTATCGCGACTGGTACGGTGACTTCGGCGAACGTCCGGTGATCGGCATCGCCCTGCACGATACTCATGTGCGCCATACCCTGACCGACTGGATCGACACCACCATCGCGCATATCGAGGCGGCCGGCGCCGTGCCGCTGCCGTTCTACGTGCCGGTTCAGGGTGGCGAGGGCCTGACCTCGATGACCATGGAGGCGGGCGAACCGGTCATCGATGCCCTGCTGTACTATCGTGTCACCCTGAATCCCGAGGGGCGCCGGGAAGACCTCACTGCCCTGGGCGTGCCGGTGCTGCAGGGACTGATCTACCGCGAGGGCGACGAAGCCGGCTGGCGCGACGATCCGGTGGGCTTCCCCCGGGGCAGCACACCATTCTACTTCGCCATGGCGGAGATGGCCGGCATTGCCGATCCCAGCGTGGTGGCGGCCGAGCATGCCGCGAGTGGCGAAGTGCTGGCGATCGAGCCTGAGCTCGGCATGCTGGTGCGCCGTGCGCTCAAGGTTGCTGAGCTCAGGCGCAAGCCCAACGTCGACAAGCGCCTGGGCGTGTACGTCTATAACTACCCGGCGGGCAGCGAAAACTTTTCCGCCTCGCATCTCAACCTGCCAGCGAGCCTGGCCGCCACCCTGCATGACCTGGCCGAGGCCGGCTATGCAGTGGAGCGAGCGGAGGTGGAGCGGCTCACTGACGCAGGCAAGCGGCTGGTCGGCGCCTACCAGGCCGATGCCGATCACGCGGCGCTGCTCGACGACGACCTGGCTGCACTGTTCCCGCTGGATGACTATCTCGACTGGTTGGACGGTCGCGGTGAGGCGCTGCGGTCACGCGTCGAGGTGGAGTGGGGCGCACCGGAAGCGGCCCGCACGCTGATCGAGCAGGAGGGTGAGCGCTATTTCGTGGTGCCACGCCTGGCGCTCGGCAACCTGGCCGTGCTGCCCCAGCCGCCGCGGGCGCTGCCGGGCGACCCGGCGCGAGAGGGGGCCTACCACGACACCGACCTGTCCTTCAGTCACGACTATCTGGCCAGCTATGCCTATCTGCACCGAGCGTTCGGTGTCGATGCCCTGATCCACTTCGGCACCCACGGTTCGGCGGAGTTCGGCGTGGGCAAGAGCCGCGGACTGGCGCTGGATGACGATCCCCATGCCATCCTCGGTGAGCTGCCCCACGTCTATCCCTATATCGTCGACAACCTGGCCGAGGCCACCCTGGCCAAGCGACGCCTGCGTGCCACCATGGTCTCCCACCAGACGCCGCCCTTCGCCCCGGCGGCGCTCTACCACGAGCTGGTGGACCTGCACCATCTGGTCCACGACTGGGAGACCATGGACGATGGCGCCGCCCGCGAGCGGGTGCGCCAGCAGATCGTTGCCCACAGCCGGGAACTGGACCTGCATGCCGACCTGGGCTTCAACGACGAGGCACTCGATACCGATTTCGACGGCTACCTGCACGAGCTACACGACTATATCCACGCCATGGCCCAGCAGAGCGAGCCTATCGGCCTGCACACCTTCGGCCGAGCCGCGAACGACGAGCACCTTATCGCTACGGTAATGCAGATGCTCGGCGACGATTTCCTCGCCCTCGTCGATGACGAGCCCGAAGAGCTGTTCGCCGGCGACTTCGCATCCGCCGTGGTCGAATCCGCCCCCTATCGGCTACTCGCCACGCATCTGCTCGACGAGGACAGACAGGCTGACGAAGTGGCGGTCGAGGACAGCGCCGAGGTGGCCAACATGCTGGCCACGGCCGGCACCTATCTCGATGCCCTGCGCACCCAGCGCGAGAGCGAAGCGCTGATCGCCGCACTGGGTGGCGGCTTCGTCGCCCCCTCGGTGGGCGGCGACCCCATCCGCAACCCCGATTCGCTGCCCACCGGGCGTAACCTCTACGGTTTTGATCCTTCTCGGGTGCCCACCCAGGCCGCCTACGAGACTGGCGCCGAGCTGCTGGAGGCGCTGCTCGACGAACATCGGGCGGAACACGGCGAGCCACCCGAACGGCTCGCCTTCACCCTGTGGTCCATGGAGGTGATGCGCCACCACGGCGTGATCGAAGGGCAGATACTCGCTGCTCTGGGCGTACGGCCGCTGTGGAACGCACGCGGCCGCCTGGAGGGTGTCGAGCTGATCCCTCAAGCGGAGCTGGGCCGGCCCCGTGTCGACGTGGTGCTGCAGACCAGTGGGCTCTATCGTGACGCCTTTGCCGGTACTCTCGAGTGGCTGGCCGAGGCCGTCGCCCTGGCGGCGAACGCCGATGAGCAGGATAACCCGGTGTGGGCCATGACGTTGCGGCTCGAAGAGGAACTCACCGCGCTGGGGCTGGATGCTGAGAGCGTGGCTCGGCTGAGCCGCACCCGGGCATTCTCATCGGATATCGGCCAGTACGGGCTGGGTCTGGACGGTGCCGTGGCCGACGTCGACGCCTGGGCCAACGGTGGCCAGCGGGACGACGACTACCTGGGTCGGGTCTTCCTCGACCGCCTGCAGCACGCCTACGGTCCCGATCCTGCCCATTGGGGCGAAACCGTGGCCGGACTCAATCTGTTCGAGCGTCAGCTCGGTGAGATCGATGCGGCGGTATTCGCCCGCAGCTCCAACCTCTACGGCCTGCTCACCTCCGATGATCCCTTCCAGTATCTGGGTGGGCTCTCGCTCGGCGCCAGTGTGGCCGGAGGTGAGCGGCCCACGCTCTATATCGGCAACCTACGCGACCCGGCCAACGGGCGCATGGAGCGCGCAGAACAGTTCCTGTCGCGGGAGATTCGCACCCGCTACCACCATCCGCGCTGGCTTGCCAGCATGGTGGCGGAGGGTTACTCGGGCACCACCAACCTGCAGGCGACCGTCGAGAACCTGTGGGGCTGGCAGGCAACGGCGCCGGAGATGGTGCGCGACGACCAGTGGCAGCGCTTCTTTGAGATCTACGTGCAGGACGCCTACGAGCTGGGCCTCGAGGCGTGGTTTGAGGCCTACAACCCCGAGGCGCTGACGCGAATCGTCGAGCGCATGCTGGACGCCGTGCGCACCGAGCACTGGCAGCCCGACGATGCCACCCTCGAGGCGATGCTGGCGCAGTACCAGGAGTGGACCGAGTCGCACGGTACCGCCGGTAGCAGCACCGCTCGGGATGACTTCGTCTACGCCTCCCTGGCCGGCTTCGGGATGCAGTCGCCCACATCGGCGGGAGAGGGCGGCGGGCAAACGGTGCCGGTGGTGGGCGAGCTCCTTCAGCCCATGAACGAGCCCGCACCGGATGGTGCCGCCACCTCCGCCTGGACATCGCTGCTCTACATCATTGTCCTGCTGCTGCCGTTCCTGCTTGGCGGCCTGCATCAGTGGTGGCGCGGTCGCTACGCCAACTCACTATCTGCCTATCCACTACCTGCCTATCGGGAGACCTCTGCATGACGACGCTGGAAATCACCATGTACGAACTGGCCCGGCTGTTCCTGATGCCGGTGCTGATCCTGATCCTGCTGCTGTTCGCCTACGCCTTCTACGCCCTCGGCGCCTTCGCCGTGGCGGCCTGGCAGCGACGGCGGGGTAGGGCACCGTGCCCCTTGCGCGAGCAACTGGTGCGCCAGGGTCGACTGGACAGCGAAGAGCTGGAATTGGTGATTCTGCGCCGGCTCGAACCGCTGCGGGTGGTGTCGCGCACAGCACCCATGCTGGGCCTGGTGGCAACCATGATCCCGCTGGGGCCAGCGCTGCTGGCGTTGGGAGACGGCGACCTGGCCACCGTGGGCGAGCAGCTGGTGGTGGCCTTCGCCGCGGTGATCCTGGCGCTGATCACCGCCTCCATCACCTACTGGGTGCTGACCGTGCGGCGACGCTGGCTGCTGGTCGCACTGAAGCGGATCGAGAGCGAGGAGGCCGGGGCATGAGGCGCTTTCTGGACTCCGAAGAGAGCGACGACCCAATCCTCTCGGTAGTCAATGTCATCGATGTCTTCCTGGTCATCGTGGTGATGCTGCTGATCGTGGTGGCCCAGAGCAGTGCCACGGCGCTTGAAGATGCCACTCTGCGGGAGGGCGGCGAGACAGTTGCCGAGACGGCGGAGCAGCTGGATCGCTACGAGCGAAGCGGCGAAATCGGCGAGGGAGAGGGGGTGCGTGCCGGCACCACCTACCGCCTGCAGGACGGCTCGCTGGTATTTGTGCCTGATGGAGGATGACGTCATCCTTCTCACATAGCGCCAAGAGATGTGCCGGTTATCATGAGGGAATTCTCTTCTCAAGCAGGCGGGAAACCGCTACCCACGGAAGCCAGGGCCGCCCACGACATCATCGTTCGCGAGCTGGGCGAAAGCGTGGTCGGTGTCTATCTGTTCGGCTCGGCGATGGCGGGCGGCCTGCGCCCCAATAGCGACGTGGACCTGCTGGTCATCGTCAGTGACTCTCCCGATGCGCTGGCTCGAAGACGCCTGGTCGAGGCATTGATGAGAGTATCCGGCAGCCCTGAAGACGACGGCACGCCCAGGCCGCTGGAAGTGACGATGCTCTGTCGCCGTGTGCTGGCGCCCTTGCAATACCCACCGAGGAGCGAGCTGCTCTACGGCGAATGGTTGCGGGAGGAGTTCGAGCAGGGGCGGATTCCGCCGACGGTTCCCGACCCCGACCTGGCCGTGGTGCTGGCCACCGCCAGGCAGGCCAGTCTGCCCTTGAGGGGGCCTGAACTCACGGAGCTGGTCGCACCGATCCCCGAAACGGACCTGCGGCGTGCGATCCTCGACTCGCTGCCTGATCTCGTTGCCGGCCTGCAGGGCGATGAGCGCAACGTGCTGCTGACCCTGGCGCGCATGTGGATGACCCTCGAGACGGCAGAGATCGCTCCCAAGGACGTGGCCGCCGCCTGGGCATTGGAGCGCTTGCCGCAGGAACTCCAGGCCGAAATGGCGCTGGCGCGCCAGGGCTATCTTGCAGGAGGCGGCGACGACTGGTCACAGTGCAAGCCACAAGTGGAAACGCTGGTGGGATTCCTGCAGCGAGCCGTCGTGCACGAATTGTGCGACTGAAGTTTGCGTAGCGTGGCATGGAGTGCCAAGGTCCTATCGTTCGGATCCTAATGAAAAAAGGAGGTCAGCATGAAGGTCGTTACCCTACGCAGCCCCGGCGGGCTGGATCAGTTGGAAGTCGTCGAGCGGGAGGCACCGGGAGAGCCGGGGCCGGGTGAGATTCGCGTGCGCGTGCAGGCCAGCTCGCTCAACTTCCACGATTACGGCGTGGTGGCCGGCATGATTCCCACCGAGGATGGCCGCATTCCCATGTCCGATGGCGCCGGCGTCGTCGAGGCGGTAGGTGAAGGGGTGGATGAGTTCGCGGTTGGCGATGCAGTGGTCTCCACCTTCTTCCCCTACTGGCTTGACGGTCCGGCGCGGGTCGGCGATTTCAAGACCACGCCTGGCGACGGCGTCGATGGCTATGCCCGCGAGCAGGTGATCCGGCCGACCACCTGGTTCACCCACGCGCCCAAGGGTTATAGCCACGAGGAGGCCGCCACGCTGACGACGGCGGGGTTGACCGCCTGGCGCGCACTGGTGGTGGACGGCAACCTCAAGGCCGGTGACACCGTGCTCACTTTGGGCACCGGCGGTGTCTCGATCTTTGCCCTGCAGTTCGCCAAGGCGATGGGGGCTCGGGTGATTTCTACTTCCTCTTCGGATGAGAAGATCGAAAGGCTCAAGGAGCTAGGTGCCGACCACACCATCAACTACAAGGCGGAGCCGGAGTGGGGCAAGAAGGTGAAGGCGTTGACCGATGGCCAGGGTGTCAATCACGTGATTGAGGTCGGCGGGCCGGGCACCCTGCCGCAGTCCATCGATGCCGTACGTATTGGTGGCCACCTCTCGCTGATCGGCGTGCTTACCGGGCGCGGCGGCGATATCCCTACGGCCAAATTGATGGCGAAGCAGGCGCGCCTGCAAGGGCTTATCGTCGGCAGCCGCATTCATCAGCAGGAAATGGTGCGCGGCATCGAGGCCAGCGGCGTACGGCCGATCATCGACAGCACCTTCGAACTCGAGGAGATCGCCGACGCCTTCCGCCACGAGGAGGCGGGGCGCCACTTCGGCAAGATCTGCCTGTCGTTCTAGCCGGTCGGCGTGGCGCGCCCGGATTCCAGAAAGCTCAAGTAGCGCTGGGAGATCTCGGCTTCAGAGGCGAGTGCGAGCTGGCTCAGGCGGCCGCTACCTGATCCACGGCAGCACCACCCAGGTGCTGGAGGGCAACTGGGAGGGCGATACCATCATGCTCGGCTTTCCCGACCTGGAGCAGGCCCAGGCATGGTATCGCTCCGAGGCCTATCGCCGCATCCTGCCGCTGCGCACCGCCAACGCCGCAGGCGACGTCATTCTGGTGGAAGGTGTGCCGGAAGGGCACCGGGGTATCGACATTCTCGACTGAGGGTTTGCTCTGCCAAGGCAAATTGGTCCCCTTTTTTGCATGATTCCGGCTGGATATTCGCCATGACTTCTTCGACAGTACGGCACATGGAGCCCGCCGTGCCGGCGGGGGTCGAGACTGCTTGTCGAGGGAACGAGAATGAAAAGGCGCTTTGCCATCTTGTTGGGATCGCTGGCCATTGCGCTGATGGGCTGCATGGCCATGGAGGGCTCGGAGCCCCATGACGAGCCGCTGGAGAACACCTACTGGAAGCTGACCCGAGTCGGTGACGTAGTACCCGAGGCGGTGGACAACCAGCGCGAGGCGCATTTCGTGCTGCACACCGAAGATAACCGCTTGGCGGGCTCCACCGGGTGCAATCGCCTGATGGGCAGCTATTGGCTGGAGAACGAGGCTCTCCGCTTCGGTTCCTTGGCCACCACGCGCATGGCCTGCCTGGAGGGAGGCGAGGCCGAGCAGGCTTTTCTTGGCGCACTCGAAGCGACGGCCACCTGGCAGATCGAAGGCGAGGCTCTGACCTTGCGCGATGAGTCAGGCGAGGCAGTAGCGCACTTCGAGGCGGTGCATCTCTACTGAACGATGATTGAACGCACGAATTCTCCCTTGGCCTGGGTGTAGGCCTCGCGGTCCGCCTGGTGGCGGGAAGCCAGCTCGCGCTTGAGGGTGGCGTAGCGTGCGGCCAGTGCCGCATTGCTGCGCAGGGCGTCGCGAAAGGCGAGTCGTTGGCGCCACAGCTCGCCTTCGTGCACCACCACATGCAGGTGGTGGGTCCGATGGCCGTTGGTGTGGCGCATGAACCAGCGGCGATCGCTCAGGCCGGCGTTGAACTCGAACGAGGTCACGTAACCGTCATCGAGCAGCGGCTCGAACAGGGCGTCGGCGACGGCCATGGAGGCGACACCGGCCATGACGTCGATGATGGGCTTGGCCGGCATGTCGGGAATGGCGGTACTGCCGATATGCTGTACGTCGAGCAGCTCGGCGGCAAAACGTTCGCACAGACGGCTGCGCTCGGCGTCGAAGCGTGCCAGCCAGGCAGGGTCGTAATCGGCCAGACTTACCGGCTCGTTAATGGCTAGCTGCAGTGACTGGGCTTCGTTCATGGGGGCTCCCCGGTGCAAAGGAAGATGTAGAGGAACCCGCGACGGGCTCGGGCTGTTGGCGCAGAGCGCCCGGTGGGTGGCCATGGATGCGCTTGAAGGCGCGGCTGAAGGCGGCTGCGCTACCGTAGCCCAGGCGGTAGGCGACGGTCTCGATCGGCTGTCGCTCCCGGCCGATCCACTGGGCCGCCAGGCGCATGCGCAGCTCGGTCACATAGCGGTGCGGGGTCATGCCTGTGACCGCTAGGAAGCGTTCGGCGAATACCGAGCGCGAACTGCCCATTTCGGCGGCGAGTTCGGCCACCGTCCAGTTGCGCCCCGGCTCACGATGCAGGGCGGCAAGAACGCGGCCCAGGCGCGGGTCGCGCAACGCCTCGATCCAGCCGGTGGCGTCGCCGCAGCCGCATTCCACCCAGCCGCGCACGATGGAGGCGGAGACCACGTCGGCTAGCCGCGCCAGGATGGCGGCGAAGCCCGCCCGCTCGCTCTTCGCCTCGCGCTCCATCGCTTCGAGCATGGGCAGGAGTTCGGGCTGTCGCTCCAGCAGGGTGCTGACGTACATCACCTCGGGCATCAGCGAGACCAGGGCGTGCATGCTGCCCAGGTCGAATTCCATGCAGCCGCTGAAGGTCAGGGCGCCTTCGAGGGTGCAGCCCTGGGGGCAGGCTCGGATAGCGCTGACCGCCTCGCATAGTCTGGCGCTTTCGAAGGCGGCGATATCCTGAGCCGGCTGGTCGGGGCTTGAGAGCAATGCATGGAGGCCGCCGCGGGGTAGCAGCAGGGCATCGCCCGTCGCGAGGGTGTGAATGCTACCGCTCGGGCTACGCAAGTAGACGGGGCCGCGCGCCACGAAGTGAAACTGCGCCCAGCCCGCTACCGTGCCGAACTCGACGCCCAGGGGAGGCGAGAGCTGGATGCGGCGATAGGCAATGCCGCGCAGACGCATGCCGAGCAAAAGCTCGCTGACCAGGTCACTGGAGGGTTCCGGCTTGGGCATCTCGCGCTCCCTATTGTTTTGGCTTTTTGTCATTATCCATTCGATTCGGATGAATGATCAAATAATTGAGAGTATCTAGCATAGATCGTCCGGCTGGGTCCCTCTAGTCTTCTCGTTCCTGACGAACGCTTCTCTAGGAAGAGGAACGAGCAATGAAAGAATCGGCATCGCGGGCACAGCCCGCATGGGGGGCAGTCATCTCGATGGCCCTCGGCGTCTTTGGGCTGGTGACGGCGGAGTTCCTGCCCGCCAGCCTGCTCACACCCATGGCGGCGGACATGGGTATTACCGAAGGTATGGCGGGCCAGGCGGTGACGGTCACCGCCGCGGTGGCCCTGTTGACGAGCCTGTTGATTTCCACCGCCACGCGGCGAATCGACCGGCGCCATGTCCTGCTGGGTTTTTCCACGCTACTGGTGGCTTCGAACCTGCTGGTGGCCTTCGCCCCCAACCTGACGGTCCTGCTGTTCGGGCGCGTGCTGCTGGGAGTGGCCCTGGGCGGGTTCTGGACCATGTCGATCGCCACCATGATGCGACTGGTGCCCGAGGATCTGGTGCCACGGGGGCTGTCGATCATGTTCAGCGGGGTTTCCGCGGCGACCATCGCCGCGGCCCCGTTGGGCAGCTATTTCGGCGACCTGCTCGGCTGGCGCAATGTATTCCTCATGGCGGCTATCCTGGGGCTGCTGGCACTAGTCGTGCAGTTCATGACCCTGCCGCGACTGGCACCGACCGGTCTGACCCGGCTGCGTACCTTGTTCGACGTGCTGATGCGGCCACGAGTCGGCCTGGGCATGCTGGCCGCGGCCCTGGTCTTCACCGGCCATTTTGCTTTCTTCACCTATATCCGCCCATTCCTCGAGACCGTGACCGGCGTGGGGGTGAACGGTGTTGCCGCCATTCTGCTGGGCTTCGGCGTGGCCAACTTCCTGGGCAACTATCTCGGGGGCTGGATGGTCGAGCGCAACCTGCGCCTGACCATGATCATGATGCCGCTATTGATGGGCACGCTCGGGGTGGCGCTGGTGGTGCTGGAAAGCACGCCGGCCACGGATGCTGCGCTGGTGGCGATGTGGGGGCTGGCCTTCGGTGCCATACCCGTGGCGTGGTCCACCTGGCTCACCCGTACGGTGCCCGACGAGGCCGAGAGCGCCAGCGGCTTGTTGGTGGCGGCCATTAATATGGCGATTGCCACCGGTGCGGCGTTGGGTGGCCTCATCTTCGACCTGGGCGGTGCGCTCAATGTGTTTGCCGCCAGCGGCGCCGTGCTTCTGCTGGCCGCGCTGATGATCCTGACGGGCGTCAAAACCCGGCCACTGGCGACAGCATGAAGAACGAGGTCCGCTCCGGCGGGCCGCGTTTTTGCCATTTCCCCGTTTCGCTGTTAGCGTGGGGTAATAGAAGAATCAGGAAAAGGAGATAGGCACATGGATTCAGCCGTCAATACCATCGTCGGTCAGGCTCTGGTGATGCAGCAGGCCCAGGCTGCACAGCAGGTGCAGCTAGCGGTCTACAAGGAAGCGCTGGATATGCAGAAGGATCAGGTCGCCGCCCTGATGGCCTCGGCTTCGGTGGATCCGCAGCTGGCCAATGATGGGATGGTGGGTACCCAGATCAATACCTACGCCTGACAGAAAGTGCCTTCGCTCGTCGACTTTCTGTACGCTAACTTTACCCGCCCTCATTTTCCCAGCGCTAATTTGACGGCTTCCTCGGTGTGAATGGCCGTGGTGTCGTAGAGCGGCACCTCGGTCTGGCTCTGCTGCACCAGCAGGGCAATCTCGGTACATCCCAGAATTACCGCTTCGGCGCCCTGTTCGTGCAGCGAGGCGATGATTTCCAGGAAGTGCTGCCGCGACGCTTCTTTGACCTCTCCCAGACATAGCTCGGTGTAGATCACTTCGTGCACGAAGTCGCGCTGTGCGGCATCGGGCACCAGCACCTCGATGCCGAAGCCTTCGGCGATACGCTCCTTGTAGAACTCCTGCTCCATGGTGAAGCGGGTGCCGAGCAGGCCGACGCGGCGGATGCCATCGGCGGCAAGGCGCTGCGCCGTGGCGTCGGCGATATGCAGCAGGGGAATCGAGATCGCCTCGGCGATTTGCGGCGCGACCTTGTGCATGGTGTTGGTGCCGATCAACAGAAAATCCGCACCGCCGGCCTCCACCTGTCGGGCAGCCTGGCTCAGGATCTCGGCGGTGGCGTCCCAGTCTCCCGCGTGCTGCAGCCGCTCGATCTCGGCGAAGTCGACGCTGTACAGGCATAGCTTGGCGGAGTGCAGCCCGCCCAGGGCGGCTTTCACCCCTTCGTTGAGTGCCCGATAGTAGCTGACGGTGGATTCCCAGCTCATGCCGCCGAGCAGGCCGATGGTCTTCATGGTCATGGGTTCCCTCTGGTTGTCATCGATTCTCGACTCGCTGTGGCGCTTGCTCAGGTTGCGTATTCAGGTCTCGTATTCGTCGTGGCGACGGTTCCACACATAGGGCGGCGTCTGCGGCCAGTCCGGCGGGGAGTCCTCCCAGTTCTCCTGGCGACCGTAGGGTGTCAGGTCCAGGTAGGTCCACAGGCTGCCCAGGTACTCGACGCCGCGCCTGCCGCTGAAGTAGGTGCGAAAGACCCGCTCGCCGTCGCGCAGATAGACGCTGATACCGTGCCGCTCGCCACGGTCGGTGTCCGGGGCACAGCAGTTCACGCTCGTGACGCCCATGTCCTGGTTGAAGTCGCTGCCGAGTGAGGAATACCACGTCGGATGCTGCCAGCCCATGCGTGCCTGGTAGCGGGTGAGCTTCTCCCGCTCCGCCCGGGAAACCAGCGCCAGCGTGGTGTCGCGGGCGTGCAGATGGGCGGGGTGAGTCATGGCGTCCACCACCCAGGAGCAGCCGTCGCAGCCGGCCTCCCAGTCGGGCCCGAACATGAAATGATAGATAATCAGTTGGCGGCGCCCCTCGAACAGGTCGAGCAGGGTAGCTTCACCCTGTGGTCCATCGAAGACGTAATCGGTACGAATCTCGACCATGGGTAGGCGGCGTCTCGCAGCGTTCAGGCGGTCGCGCTCACGGGTATGGGCCTTTTCGCGGGCGATCTGCTCTTCCAGGGCAGCGTGCCATTCGTTTTCGGAGACGATAGGGGGCAGGGCGATCGAGATGGTCATCATCGTATCTCCACTTCCAACTCTGTGGTCAAGCCAGGTTGAGCAGCCCCCAGGTTGAGTTGCCAGGAGACGCCGAAGCGATCGTTGAGCCAGGCGAAGCGGGTACTGAAGCCGTAGTCATCGGGAGGCATCAGCATCTCGCCCTGTTCCGACAGTTGCTCGAAAAGGCGCTCGAACTCGTCGCGATTTTCGCATTCGATAAACAGCGATATCGATGGCGTAAACGTGAAGGGATGATGTATCGGGCTATCGATACAGGTATAGCGCCGGCCGGCCAGGGTGAACTCGGCCTGTTTGACGCTGCCTTCCGTACCCGGTTCGCCGGGGCCATAGCGATCAATTCGGACGATGTCGGAATCGTCGAACAGCGAGACATAGAAGCGCATGGCCTGCTCGGCATTGCCCTCGAACATCAATTGCGGGGCGACATGATGCGGCATCGGTACTCCTCCTCAAGGCGTTCGAACGTGGGCCAGAAAGGGGTAGGGACGCGGTCCTGCAGTACCCCTTCCAGAACGGCGAGATGGGTGTGCCAACCGCTGGCCACATTGACCATGGTGTCGTCATCGGCAAGGCGACGATGCGTGACGACCAGACGTACCTGATCGCCGGCCTCGCTGAGTTCGAAGGTCACTTCCGAGGGGGCTTCGTTACCCCCGCCCCAGGTCCAGGCCAGCACGTGAGGCGGCTCGCAGCGCAGCACCTGGTGATGTGTCGTGAAGCTGCCGTCGTACTGGCGAAATCGCTCGGATGGCGGCGTTCGGTCGGGTGTCAGCTCGCTATTGTGGAAGTGCAGGGCGAAGGAGGCACCCGGGCGCGGTTCCATGTTGCCGGGGGCGAGCCATTGGCCACGCTTTTCGGGTTCGGTTAGAAAGGCCCAGGCCCGCTCGATGGGCCCTGGTAGCAGGCGCTCGAAGCGGATGCTCTCTTCGGCAATCTTCTCGCCGTAGTCGGTGTCATCCATCTTGCTTTTCCTCCTTCGTCGATTCGCCACCAAGGTCGGCCTTCAGCGCCGCTTCCAGTGCGTTCAGGCGTTGGTTCCAGAATCCTTCGTAGAAGCTCAGCCACTGTTCCGCCGCGGCCAGAGGCTCCGGCCGCAGTCGACAGTAATGGGCGCGCCCTTCGATGCGCCGTTCCACCAGCCCGGCCTGCTCCAGCACGCGTACGTGCTTGGAAACGGCTGCCAGCGAAATGGCGAACGGCTCGGCCAGCTCGCCGACCTTGCGCTCACCGGCCGCCAGTCGCTCGAGCAGCAGGCGTCGGGTGGGGTCGGCCAGGGCGTGGAAGACCCGGTCCAGGTTCATTGCGTTATATTCAACCATATGGTTTAGATAGCTCGCTGTTATCAGCTTGTCAACCATATGGTTGAATATTCCTAGAAGCGCGTATCCCCCATGGCGGGCATTACCACTTCCTTCAGGTAGGAACTCGGCGACAGTGTCAGCAGCGTGCGCACCAGTTGCACCACGTCGTGCAGGGGGATGAGTTCGCCGTTGCCCCGCTGAATAGCGTTCGCCACGGGTACGCTCAGATCGTCCTCGGTATTGAGGTAGCCCAGCTGCAGGCAAGTGACCCCCAGGCGATGCTCACGGAAGCCCTCGCGCAGCGCCTCGGCGATGCCACGCAGGGCGAACTTCGTGGCGCTGAAGGCGACCTCCGGCCTGCCGTGGCCGGGCAAGGCGGAGGTCGAACCGGTGAGGATTATCCTTGGCGAGGAGGAGCGCAACAGCGCCGGCAGCAAGGCCTGGATCAGCAGGATGGCCCCGCTGACGTTGACTGTGACGATGCGCTGGATCTCCGCGGGGCTATCCGCCAGGAAGCGGTAGTCCGGCTCAAAGGCCCGGGTCTCCCACAGCCCCAAATTATAGATCAGCACATCCAGTTCGCCCTTTGCCATAGCCTCGCCCACGCTGGCGGCCGCCCGCTCGGGAGAGGCCAGGTCGGCCGCTATCCAGTCGATGTGCATGCCAGGGCGTTCGGGTAGCTTCGTCGGCACGCTGCGGGATACACCGATCAGGTGATCGCCTTTATCGCCCAGCCCATCGACGAAAGCCCGGCCCAGCCCCTGGCTTGCTCCCACTATCATGATGCGCATGCTGCTTCCTCGCTTTGGTGACGTTGTCGGCACCGTACGACCTCAAGTGCAGTTGAGGTCAAGGCGGCGCATTCAGCGATGCGCGCCTTGCGCGGCCTTGCGCTTCGTACGGCGTTGCGCCAACGCCTGCTCGGCATCTTCCTTCAGCGGCAAGGACGAAGCCCACAGGATGTCGTCGCGGCGGTGGTTCATGTCTTCGAGCATGTGGTCGTCGTGGGCCAGCAGCGGCAGGAAACGCTGGCGAAACTGTCGCCGGCGACGATACTCCCACCACATGGTCTCGAGGGTGTGAATCAGCCCTAGCGGCGGCATCGCCGGCATGAAGAAGTCCGGCCGTGGCGGTGGGGCGGGGCGCTTTTCGGTAGCGTGCCTCTCGATAGTGGAATGGGGCTGGCGCAGCGGTTCGTACTGGGTCATGTCGCACCTCCTTGCAGGCAGCTGCTCTGGGACGGCTGCCGTGTTTCTCATGAATGAAAGGAGGGTCGCGACCTCTTGGGATGAGCTTGGCTCGACCAGTTGGATCAATCAAACGAAAAGGCCTACATTGTCTTTTAAGATAAATTGAAAGGTGAGTCGATGACCCAAGCCGCTCTCTCCCCTGCCAGGTCGCCGCTGCTCGATACCGACGTGCTGCGCACTTTCGTCGCCATCGCCGAATGCGGCAGCTTCACTCGGGCCGCTCGGCAGGTGTTTCGCACGCCCTCGGCGCTCAGCATGCAGATCAAGCGCCTGGAGGAAACGCTTGGCCATGCGCTGTTCGTGCGCGAGGCCCGTCAGGTGCGGTTGACCCCGGAAGGGGAGGTGCTGCTTGGCTATGGACGGCGTCTGCTCAAGCTCAACGAAGAGGCGGTAGCTCAGTTCCTGGCACCTACCGTGGCGGGTCGCTTGGGCTTCGGTACTACAGATGACGTGGGCTCGCGCATCCTGCCTGGCGTGCTGGCGCAGTTCGCCCGTTCGCATCCGGCGGTTCAGGTCGATGTGGTGGTGGGTAGCAGCCGGGCGATGCTGGCGAGGCTGGACGACGGTGAGCTCGACCTGGTGCTGGTCACCGCCGGCAACCCTGGGCAGGAGGAGCGCGGTGAGATCGTGCATAGCGAGCCGCTGGTGTGGGTGGGACGGGAGGGAGGCTTGGCAGTCCAGCGCTCGCCGTTACCGGTGGCCCTGGCCCATCATGGCTGCGCCTGGCGGGGCATGGCGCTGGAGGCGCTGAGCCGGGCCGGCCTGAGCTATCGCATTGCCTACACCTGCGAACACTGTGCCGGCCAGGAAGCCGCCATGATCGCCGATCTGGTGGTGTCTCCATTTCCGCAGAGTCTGGTGCGCCCGCCTCTGCGGCGTATCGATCCCAGCCTGCTGCCGCCGCTGGGTGAATATCAGCTGGCGCTAGTCAAGCGCCCCGGTGCCGACCAGGCTTGTGAAACGCTGGTGGAGCATGTGCTAGCGGCATTCCGAGATTTCTGAACGTTCTTGAACGGGTCGCCCTTACTCGGCGGAGGCGACGTCGGGCCGATAGAAAATGAAGGCCTCGGTTTCGCTGGTGATCAGGAACTCGTTCGCCCAGTGGGGGTGCACGGTGCGGTCGTGGAAATAGAGCGCTCCGTCGGTGTGGTCGGGTAGCTCCTGATTCAGGGCCAGTCGGGCCACTTCCTTGGCCACTTCGTAGGCGTCGCTCTCCACCACCTCGTCGGGTCGTCCGTCGCACCACCAGGAAAACTGGCACGGGGGCTGTTCGGTGCCCTGTTTCACCACATCGCAAAGGGTGTTGGGGAAGGCCTCGTCGGCAAGCCGATTGATCACCACATTGGCCACCGATTCCATGTCGCGACCCGGTACGCCCTTCGCCTCCCAGTAGATGGAGCGCGCCAGACAGGTCAGGGGTTCTTCCAGGGGATTGCTGCCCTCCGGGTCAATGAGCTGGGCCTCTTGCTCGCTGAGGGGCTTCGGTTGCTCGCTGACTTCCACATCGGGGGCCACGACCTGCTCCAGAATCTCGGCCTTTCGTACCGCCTCTGCCTGCAGCGCAGAAGCGGCAGTCACGGGAACGGCCAGAAGGATCCAGCCTAACCACTTCAAGGGATTCATATTTTAACCTTTTGATTTTTTTTGTTTTTCTATGTTTTTGCGAAATTAATCGCCGTAAAGAGTATAGCTGTCTGGGTTCCTCGGGCGCTGGCATCGTGGTGTGGTTTTACTCAGCGTCTGGAAACAGTCGCCGTGGCACCCACCAAAGGAAAAATGCCATGCCGATGAGTTCCACCAGCGACTGGAATACGATTGCCACCACCGCCAACTCGTAGGAAACGGGAAGTGAAAGCGCTAGCGGGAGCACGACGAAGGAGTTGCGCGTGCTCAGGCTGAAGGCCAGTACGCGTCCCTGGGCAGGCGGCAGGTTCGCCACCTGCGCCAGCAACCGGGCCAGCAGCGCCGCGACGACGAGAAAGCAGGAAAAGGCCAGCAACAACCAGCCGAGCAGTGGAAGGGAGCCCGTCACGACCCCGACCTGGGTGGCGGCGATGGAGAAGACCACCAGGGCCAGCAGCGGCACCGGCAGCCACCCCAGCCACTCAATATAGTACTCGCGGCAACGGCTCCCCTGCGCCCACTTCTCGGTGACGAAGGCCAGCAGCAGCGGTAATAGAATCAGCCCCGCAAAGGCCAGCAGGAGCTCGCGTTGAACCACGGCGACCAGCAGGCTCTGATCCAGGAACAGCCATAAATAGAAGGGCAACAATATCAGCTGCAGCAACAGGCTGATCGGCGAGAGGGCAATGGCGTACTGGGCCTTGCCGCCACCTAGATGGGAAAAGGTGATAAACCAGTCCGTGCAGGGCACCAGCAGCACCAGCAGCATGCCCAGGCGAACCGCCGGTTCGGCGGCAAACAGGCTCGCCAGCCCCCAGGCGACCAGTGGCAGCAGAACGAAATTTCCGATCACGGCCGCGGTGATGAAGCGCGCATCGCGCCATGCGCCGCGCAGCTGCGTCAGCGGCACCTGAGTGAAGGTGGCGTATAGCAGCACCCCCAGCAATGGCCACAGCAGTGCTTCCAGCATGCCAACCCGGCCGGGCAGGGTCGTACCGAGGATCAGGCCCATGGCGATTGCCGCCAGATAGACCAATACCTGA
>ERZ869909.886-NODE-886-length-28462-cov-4.462568_pt1 | contig 28462 bp, 24 predicted proteins | sample MGYA00520892_ERZ869909 | MGnify/ENA primary metagenome ERZ869909 (study PRJEB32215, sample SAMEA104723947) | bioreactor metagenome | biome: bioreactor; feature: anaerobic bioreactor; material: water | place: China | collected 2015-03-12 ...
GCCGAGACCCGCCGCGAGAAGGCGCCCTGCAGCGAGCGCAGGGCGTTCTCGGCGGCGCCCCGGGAGCTGGCGTCGATAAGGTCGGCGATCGCCTCGGCCTGGGCCAGATCGAGCTTGTCGTTAAGGAACGCGCGTTCACTGAATTCGCCTGGCCGGGCCAGACGAACGCCGAGCTCGACGCAGCGCTGCAGCAGCATATCCATGACAACCGGGCCGCCATGTCCCTGCAGTTCGAGTACGTCCTCACCGGTGAACGAATGCGGTCCCGGAAAGAACAGTAGCAGGCCTTCGTCGATCACCTCGCCGTCGTTCTCGAAGAAGTGCATCATCTGGTCCTGGTGTGCCGGGAAGAAGCGCGGGATCCCGTGCGGGTCGCCCAGGCTGTCGAACGGCGTCAGCGGGCCCGGCGCCGGCCACGGGTTCCCCAGATCGTACAGGATGATCGACGAGCCGCGGTACGGCTCGCCGCCCTCCACGTACGGCGTCTCGGACAGACCCCAGTGCTCGATCTCCAGCCCGTAGTTCTCCATCACCGCCAGGCCCAGGTTCGAGTTCGCCGCGATCAGGTTCGACATCACCGACACCTGCCAGTCGCCCTTCGCAGGGACGGACATGATGTACGACGGCTCGTTGCCCGGGAACGGATCGACCTCGAGGTGCCGGTAGTAGCTCGACGGGTCCACCTGGTCCCACAGCGTCTGGATGGCGGCGAGCACGATCGTCACGTCGGTCAGCGAGCGGTAGGACGCCCGGACGATCAGGAAGAACGGGTCGAAGTCGACCGAGCGCTGCAGCAGCAGCGAGTAGTTCTGGCCGGGCACACCCAGGTGCCCGTAGCGCACGCGCTGCGAGACCGCCGTGAACGTGCCGCCGTAGATGCCACCCTGCGAGATGCCGGAGTAGTAGTACCGGCTCGGGTCCACCTGGATCTCGCGGTCGGTGACCTCCTCAAGGCTCGGGAAGCGGTTCGCCATCGCCTCGCTGAACAGCACGAACTCGATCACGCCCTGGTGCATCCGGTCGACCAGCCAGGGGAAGTTGCTGAAGTTGCCGACCATGCTGATGATCCCCGGCACGTCCGGCGAGCTCATGCCGGTCCAGTTCACGCCCCACATGATGTAGTTGTACGTGTTGGCGATGCGGCGGTTGAACCCGCCGTAGACCTGCGAGCCCTGGCCGTTGAGGCCGTGCCCGTAGGCGATGATGCCCGCGGGGGGGGCCTCTTCACCGACCGCTGACCACGGCACCATGATCCAGAACGGCATGTCGACCTCACCGTTCTGCGCCGGCAGGCCGTCCTCACCCAGGTTGAACTCCGTGCCCAGCTCCGGGTCCGCGTCGGACGGACGCATGTAGTACGGCACACGGAACGTGCCCTCCATCCGGAAGGCGATGTGTTCGTCGTAGGCCGGCGCGCTGCTGCTGTCCCGCTGGAACTCGATCACGTCGGTGATCGTCATCTCCGGGCCCAGCTCGCCGACCGCCGCCAGCGCGTCGTCGCGCATGTGGATCATCGGGCCGTGCAGCGCCTCGCTGCTCGCCGTCACGAAGTCCCACGCCAGCTGGAGCTCGCCGCGCACGACGCCCTCACCGGCGAGCATGTCGAAGATCTCCTCGAAGCGCTCGTACCGTGGGAGCAGCGCGTTGAACCGGTTGCCGTTCCCGTCGCGGTATGCCTGGAACGCCTCGCTCGGTTCGATCAGCTCACCGGCCGAGTTGCGCAGCCCCTGGATCGCGACGACGTAACGCGTCGCCTCGTCGAGCAGCACCGCCGGGCGGATCCACGTCACCCGCTGCGACGCGTTCGGGTTCACCAGGTCCGGCTCCACGAAGTACGGCACGCGCGTCATCGACCCGTCCTCACCCACCTCGAACAGCCGGATCGGCGCGTCCGCGGCCAGCGACGGGGCGATGTCGTACTCGTCAGGGAGCCCGGTGTAGTCGAGGTCCTCGAACCGCACGATCAGCGGGGTCGACACCCCGTAGCCGTCCATCCGCAGCCACGACGACGGATCGATGTGCACCCCGCGCGCGTTGCTGGGCAGCGACGTCTCACCGAACGTCAGCGTGTACCCGGTCACTCGGCTGGCGTCCTCTGCCAGGTAGTGGTTCGACGGCCACGGCAGAGAGCACGCGTACGGGTCGATCGGGTCGCAGTCGTCCGGCTCCGGCCCCTCGGGGACGATCGGATCGGGGTCGTCGTTGCAGGCCATCAGGCCCACGCTCAGCAGACCGGCGGCGATCAGCCCGCCCGCACGCGTCGCGTGCATCCACGTACACTTCATGGTCTCGTTCCCCCAGGGACGTCGTCATCGAGCGCGCAGGCCCCCCGGGCCTGCTTCCTTGATGCGCACTCTTCTGGCAGGTCCGCCGGATCCGCGCAAGTCCGTCACCTCGCGGTAACCGACAGCGCTCCTCAGCTCACGACCGGCTGCGCCAGCACGAACGGCTGGCGGATCACGAACCGGAACCCCAGCTCCGGCTGCCCCGCCCACACCAGCGCCTGCGCGTCCCGCACCACCGCGATCGCCCCGGCAGCCATCCACGCCGCGACGCGGTCACGGTCGTCAGCCGCGAACGCCGCCGCGACGTCCATCAGGTCGAGGTCTGTCGCGACGTACACCAGGTCCCCTCGCGCGAAGACCGGCGCCAGCTGTTCCCAGGTCGCCGCGATGGGCGCCTCGTCCTCACCTTCCTCTCGTGTCGGATCCACCATCGCCACCACCTCACGCGTGCCCGTCGGTTGAACATCCCGCAGCCGCCCTAGTCGGCTTCCGGAGCCGCGGGCAACTGCCGAGGACGGGCGACGGCGCAGGACGGGCAACGACGCAGGACGGGCGACGGCGCAGGACGGGCAGCGCGCAGGATGGGCAACGGTGTACGCGCGACAGCGGGGAACCGGCCACCGCAGCGGACGAACCTCCGCTCCTCAGACCCTGACCAGCGCGTCGAGCACGCAGCGCACCCCGCCGCGGTCCATCTCCACCATGCACTCGTTGCACTGGTTGCAGCGCGTCCGCTCGAGCCGACCGGCCCGCATCTCGTTCACGAACGCCGGGTCGGCGATCAGCGCGCGCCCCATCGCCACGAACTCGAACCCCTCCCTCATGGCGGTCGCCAGCCCCGCCCGCGAGATCACCCCGCCCAGCAGCACCAGCGGCATCGACACCGCCGCGCGCACCCGGCGAGCCTCCTCGAGGAAGAACAGCTCCTCGAACGGCACCTTGCGCACGACCACCGGCCCGAAGACCGCCAGCGCCGCCTTCTGCGCCCACTTCTTCTCGACCTCGATCATGCCCTTGAGCGGCCGCCCCCCGCGCAGCAGGAACAGCGGCGTCCGGCTCACGAACCCTCCGCTCATCACCAGCGCGTCGACGCCCCCGCGCTCCAGCGCCTGCGCGATCGTCACGGCGTCGTCGACCGTCGCGCCCCCGCGAAACCCGTCCGTGAGGTTCGCCTTCGCGAGGATCGGGAAGTCCGGCCCCACGGCCTCGCGCACCGCCGCCACGACGGCGAGCGGCAGCCGCAGCCGGTTCTCCAGCGACCCGCCGTGTTCGTCACGCCGCCGATTCGTCGCCGGGCTCAGCCACTGGCTCAGCAGGTAGCCGTGCCCCAGGTGCAGCTCCACGGCGTCGAAGCCGGACTCCTTCGCCAGCCTGGCGGCGTCGGCGAACTCCCGCACCACGTCGTCGATGTCGGCGGCGCTCATCGGCGTCGTGAACACCAGCCCGCTCAGCATCCCGTAGTGGTTCAGCCCCCGCGACGGTCCCAGCGGGTGCGGCCGGCTCATCTCCGTGTTCTTGCTGAACCCGCCGCAGTGCCCAAGCTGGATCGACACCGCCGCCCCGGCCTCGTGCACCGCGTCCGTGAGCCTCCGCAGGTGCGGCACCAGCGCCTCGCTCATCGCCATCTGGTCTGCGAACGTGCGCCCCCGCGGCGACACCGCGCAGTAGGCGACGGTCGTCATGCCCACGCCGCCGCGAGCGAGCTCCACGTGGTGGTCGGTCAGCGCCTGCGACGGCAGCCCGCCCGGGCACATGCCCTCGTAGGTCGCGGTCTTGATGACCCGGTTGCGCAGCTCCAGGCCGTTGATCCGGCCCGGGGTGAAGGCGACCGACTCGGCTCCGGAGGGGCTGGCGGGCGTGGCGGTGTCGCCTCGTTGTACGTGCTGGGCGTCGTTCATCGGGGTCTCCCGGGCGTCGTGGTCACGCCCTCTCGCCGCATCCGGGTCGTTGCGCCGGGTTGGAGCGCCCGGTCAGCGCGCGAGGGGGCGGCGTCAGGTCAGCGTTGCGAGTGAGCGTTGCGAGTGAGCGTTGCGAGTGAGCGTTGCGAGTGAGCGTTGCGAGTGAGCGTCGGGTGACGGCGCTGCGGATCAGGGGGGCGACGGGTCAGCTGCGTTCGAACCGAGTCGCGACGCGGTTCAACGCTCGCATGGAGGCGCGGAGCGTGCCCGGGGCGAGCCGGTTGAGCTGGTGGTAGCCCTCGCACTCCATCGTGATCCGCAGCTCGCGCTCGCCGCGCTCGACGGCGCGCAGGATCCGCGCCGCGGCGCGGTCCGGGGACATCGCGTACTGCTGCAGCAGCGAGCCCAGCTTCGCCGTGATGGCCGCGTCGTGGGAGGTGGCCCGGGACACGATCTCCGTGCCGATTGGCCCCGCGAGCATCCACGTCACGCCGATCGGGCTGCCGGCCAGCTCCGCGCTCAGCGACTCCGACAGCGCACGCACCGCCGCCTTGCTCGCGCAGTACGTGCTCTGCCGCGGCATCCCGCTGATCGCCGCCATGCTGGCCATGTTGACGATGTGCGCCTCACGCTGCTCGCGGAGCACCGGCAGGAAGACGTGGCATCCGTGGATCACACCCATCACGTTGATGCCCATGATGCGCTGGATCTGCTCCATCGTGAACTGCTCGAACGCGCCGTACATCGTGACACCTGCGTTGTTGAACACGAGGTGCACGGCGCCGTGGGCGGCCAGCGCCTCGTCACGGAGGCGGCAGACCTGGGCGTGGTCCGAGACGTCGACGACGTGGGTGCTCACGCGGACGCCGCGCCCGCCAAGAGCGTCAGCAGCGGCGTCCAGGCGCGCCTTGTCGATGTCCGCGAGGGCGACGTGGCAGCCGCGCGCCGTCAGCCCGCGTGCCAGCGCCAGGCCAATGCCGCTGGCCCCGCCGGTGATGACCGCGACGCGGCCGGTGAAGTCCTTCATCCTCGTGCTCCGGGGTGGTGCGCCGTCGTTGGTTTCGGCGCGTGGTTCTGGTACGTGGGAGACAACCGCGGTCGTCGCCGGGGCCGCTCCAGCCGCGGCTGACGGCGCAAACGGGGGTCCACATGGCCACGCGACGCACATCCAGGGGCGCCACGCTCACGCGCGACATCATCGTCGCCGCTGCGGCGGATGTCTTCCAGCGCGACGGCCTCGAAGGCCTCACCGCGAGGAAGCTGGCGGTCGAGCTGGGCGTCTCGCAGATGGCCGTCTACCGCCACTTTCGCAGCCTCGCGGAGCTGCATGGGCACCTCGTCGACCGCGTCGTGCAGCTGCACACCCCCGCGATGACCGGCGAGGGGCACTGGGCGGACTGGCTCCACGAGACGTTCTGCTCGTTCCGGCGCGTGCTCCTGGAGCACCCCGGCATCCTGCCGCTGCTGGGCACGACCGCGTACGTCGGCGAGAACGCCCTCATGGTCGTCGAGCAGGTGCTCGATGTCCTGCACCGCGCCGGTTTTGGTGCGGATGACGCCGCGACCGCGTTCCACGCGCTGATCAGCTACACGATCGGGGCTTCGACGATCGAGCACGTGGCGCTCGCGTCGATCCGGGCTGCCACCGGTGAGGGCGCGGCGGACTCGCCGTGGGCGCCGCTCGTCGAGCAGCTCAGCAACCCGGACGCGCAGCGGTTCCGGCAGGTGCGCGCGCACGCGCTCGAGCTGGCGCGCTTCGCGTCGGACGAGCGCTTCGAGCAGGGCCTCAGGGTGATCGTCGCCGGCCTGCGCGACAAGCTCGAGGCGAGCGCTCGTCGCACATCCGGTGGTGGTGGCGGCTCGGCGACCCCGGCGGGCTGACGACGCCGCGCCGTGCCCGGTCACGACGTCGGGCGGCGGGGTCTGGACGAGCGCCCCCCGGGTGGCAACGGCCAGCGGGGCGTCGTCGGGGTGCGCCGGCGGCGCGTCAGCGCCCGTGAGCCTTGACGGATGTGGGAACATCTGGAGTGGGGTGGGGGGTGCTGTTGGCTGAAGTTTACGGTGTATACGTGGACGTGGCAAGGAGACCGAGCGATCGGGCGAGAGCGCGGCCGGTGGCGAGCTGCCGGTGACGTCGTTCCGGTTCGGGCCGGATGGGGCGACCGGCAGGATGCTGGTTACCGGGAGGTCTCGAGGGGCGGGCCTGCAGGAGCGTGGCCATCGGTGGCCGAGGAGGTGTTGGGGTGGACATCAGTCAGGTGCGGGCGGTCGTCGAGGTGGCGCGGTGGCTTGGGCCGTGGGCGTCGCCGGAGGCGGCGCCCGGTGGGATCGAGCGGCGCGTGGGGTTCGCGCGCTCACCGTCCGGACGAGACGTCGAGGTGCATCACTACGCGCCGCGCGGCCGCGCCGTCGATCGCGCGTGGTTCGTGGTGCCGGGGCTGCACTTTCTGGGCCCCCATGACCCCCGGTTCGAGCGCCTCTGTCGGGTGCTCGCGGCGAGCGGGGCCGCGGTGCTGGCGCCGTGTCTCGAGGATCTGATGGCGCAGGAGGTGTTGCCGAGTGTGCTGGAGGACGCGGAGGCCGCGCTGGTGGGCTGGCTGGACGGTGGGCTGCGAGAGGGTGGGCTGCGAGAGGGTGACCTGCGAGGAGGTGAACCGCGGGAGGGGGAACCGCGGCAGGGAGAGCTGGCCGGGGAGCGCGCTGGCGGCGCTGGTACGTCCTGGCGCAGGCTCGCGCCGGGTGTGCACCCGGCGCTGTTCAGCATCTCGTTCGGGTCGCTCGTGGCGTTGCGGCTGGCGTCGCTCCCCGCTCTGGCGGGGCGGCTGCGGCTCGCGGTGATCTTCGGGGGCTATGCGGATCCGTGGCGGTCGATCCGGTTCGCGGTGACCGGGGAGGTCGATGGGGGGCGGCGGCTGCCGTTCGACGTGCTCAACCTGCCGGCGGTGATGCTCAACCTGCTCGACACACTGCCGGCGCCGCCGGAGCAGCCGGACGCGGTGCGTGCGGCGTTGCGGCGGTACATGCGTCAGACGTGGGGGCACATGGAGCTGCGCGACAGCGGCCACTGGCGCGTGGTCGCGCGGCGGAACCTCGCCGGGCTCGGGGCCCACGACGCCGCGCTGGTGCGCGTGGGGACCGGGCTGGAGCCGGGGATCGACGCGCTGGCAGACCACGCGTTCCGCGTGTGCCCGTCACGGATGGCGGTGCTGGACCCCGGCCCGTTCATCGAGGCGCTGCACACACCCGTGGTGGCGATCCACGGTCGCGCGGACGACGTGTTGCCGTACACGGAGGCCGAGCGGCTGGTGCGGCTCGCCGGTCGCCGTGTGCCGGCGACGTTGCTGCTGACCGGTCTCTACGCACATACCGCCGCGGGCGGCGTCGAGCACGCTGGGTGGGCGGCCCGTCTCGAAGAGTACCGCACGCTCTGGCGGATGCTGCGTGTCCTCGCACGGGGAGCGTGATCCGAATTGGCCCGCCGTTCGTAAAGGTTGCGATACCGCGGAGACGGTGCGCGCTGCGCGCGGATATCCGGTTGATATCCTCGACGCGCTCTGGCACGGGGCGCGTGGAACGGAGTGGATCACCAACCAGAGGACGCAGGCCCGCAGCGACGGCGCCCTGCTGCCACGGCCGGTTTGTGGCCAGGGAGGTTGAGGTGGAACGATTGCGTGTTGTTGGTGTCCCTGAGCACTTCAACCTGCCGTGGCGCATGGCGGTGGAGTCCGGCGCCTTCGCGGACGCCGGGCTCACGCTCACCTGGTCTGACGAACCGGGTGGCACCGGCGCGATGATGCAGCAGCTGCGCGACGGGGACGTGGACGTCGCGGTCGTGCTGCTCGAGGGGGCGCTCGCCAGCGCGGCGCGCCACGGTGACACGGTGATCATCGGCACGTGGGTCAGCTCGCCGCTCACGTGGGGGATCCACGTGCCGGCCGCCAGTGAGCTGCGCGGGGTCTCGGACCTGGCCGGCGCGCGGTTCGCGGTGAGCCGGTTCGGCTCGGGTTCACACCTGATCGCCGCCGTGCACGCCGGCGAGCTGCAGGGGGCGATCCCGGCTGACGAGCGCTTCCGGGTGGTCGGGACGCTGGAGGGAGCGCGCAAGGCGTTCGCGGAGGGCACGGCGGACGTCTTCTACTGGGAGCAGACGATGACACGCCCGCTCGTTGACGCCGGCGAGTGGCGCTCGTTGGGCTCGTTCGCGCCGCCGTGGCCGGCGTTCGTCGCCGTGGCGCGTCGCGTCGATCTCGAGCGGGTGGATCCGCTGTGGCTGCGGGCGCTCGAGGTTGTCCGCCCGTTCGTCGCTGACCTCGAGGGCCGCAGCGAGCGCGCGGTGGCGCTGATCGCGGAGCGGTTCGGGCTGCAGCGGGAGGATGTCCTGGCCTGGCTGGAGCGCACCCGGTGGGCGTCGAGCGACAGCGTCAGCGCGGACACGCTGGAGCTGGTGTGTGGCTACCTTGAAACGATCGGCCAGATCGACGAGACCGGTCCGGTCGAGCGTTTCGCGCGACGCTTCGCCGACTCGACCGCTGATACGCATGAGCACACACCCTGAAGATCCCGCTGGCGGGACGGCAGCTCCCACCAGGGGCGAGCCCGGTCCGAGCGCTCCCGGTCCGAGCGCTCCCGGTCCGAACAACGCCGCCACACCCGAGCTTGTGGCCCTGACCCGTCGAGCCCTCTCCGGGGAGCTGGCCGGCGCGAACCTCGAGGCGCTCCACGCGCCCGGCTGGGAGCTGTCCGGCGCCACCCTCACGGACGTCGACCTGCGGCGCGCGGATCTGCGCGGGGCGCGGCTCACCGACGTGGACCTGAGCGGCGCCAACCTCGCCTTCGCGGACCTGTCCGGCGCGACGCTGGTCCGGGTGCGGCTCGACGGCACTCGGCTGCCCGGCTGCCTGCTCCACGGCGCGACGCTGACCGATGTGCTCGTGCACGAGGCAGACCTCAACCTCGTCGAGCTCACCGGCGCGACGCTCACGGACGTGCGCTTCGTGGGGGCGGGCTCGCCCGTGGCCGCGGATCTGCGTGGCGTCGACCTGAGCCACGCCCGCCTGACGCGGGTCCGCTTCGAGGACGTGAGCCTCGCCGGGGCACGCTGGGTGCGCGCGCGGCTCGAGGACGTGGAGCTGCTGCGTGTGCGCGCGCCGCGCCTGGAGTGGAGCCACACCGCGGTGGAGCGGGTGAGCGTGGTGGACGGGCGGTTCGACGAGGCGAGCCTGGTCGGGGTCACGGGCGTGGAGCTGTCGCTGGACCGCTGCTGGGTGCGTGACAGCCGCTGGAAGGGCGTCGCGCTCACCGGGCTGCGGCTCACGGATACGCGCCTGGATGCGTCGCGGTTCGTGGGGTGCAACCTGCGCGACGTTTGGTTCGCGCATGTGTCGTTGGCTTCCGTGCCGGGGGCTTCCGTGCCGGGGGCTTCCGTGCCGGGGGCTTCCGTGTCGTTGGCGGACTGCACCCTGGAGCGGGCTCGGCTCGAGCAGGTGGACCTGACCGGCGTGCGCGTGCGCGGCGGCAGCTGGCAGGACGTCGCCGTGGACCGCTGCGCCGCAGCGGGGCTGTCGTTCGAGGCGACCCGGGTGCGGCGTGTCGACCTGCTCACCTGCGACGTCGACGGCTCGACGTTCACCGGCCTGAGCGGGTCAGACCTGCGGCTGCACCGGGCCACGGCGCACGCGCTGTCCTTGCGTGGCTGCGACGTCACGCGGCTGCGGCTGGAGCTCTGCCACGCGGAGCAGGCCTCGATCATCGGCAACACGCTGCCCGACGCGACGTTCCTCGACACGGATCTCGGGCGGGCCACGGTGACCGGCAACGGGTTCGCCGGCGCCGCGTTCCTGCGCTGCTCGCTGCGCAGCGGGGAGCTGGAGGACGCGGATCATGCGGTGTTCTCCGAGACCATCCTGCCGCTGGGTGAGCGCACGCCGGAGGCTCCGGGCGAGCTCTAGCGCGCGTCGCGTCGCGCGAGTCCACGTGCGCGTTGTCGCGATCGCGGGGAGCCTGACGGCCAGGACCGGCAGGCTGCTCAGAGCAGCTTCTCGATGTCCGCGCGGATCGCCTCCGGTGCGTCGTTCGGGGCGTAGCGCCGCACGACACGCCCGTCCCGGTCGACGAGGAACTTCGTGAAGTTCCACTTGATCGCCTTCGAGCCCAGCACGCCAGGAGCCTCCTTCTTCAGGAACTCGTAGAGCGGGTGGGCGTCCGAGCCGTTGACCCGGATCTTCTCGAACATCGGGAACGTCACGTTGTACGTCAGGGAGCAGAAGCCGGCGATGTCGTCCGAGCTGCCCGGCTCCTGGGACCCGAACTGATTGCACGGGAAGCCCAGGATCACGAGGCCGCGCTCCTCGAGGTCAGCGTAGAGGGACTGCAGGCCGGTGTACTGCGGGGTGAACCCGCACTTCGAGGCGACGTTGACGACGAGCGCGACCTTGCCGCGGTACTGGCTCAGGTCGATGTCCTGGCCGTCGATCGAGCGGGCGGTGAAGGAGTAGGCGTCCATGGGGTCGGGTCTCCGTGAGTGGTGGGTGTACGATGGAGTGCTCGTCGCGTGGGCTCCGCCGCACGCGACGGGATGTCTCGGGTGCTGGTACGCTGCGGGTGCGGCGCCTGATCGGCTGTGAGGTGTCATCGGCCGTGCGGCCGGGCGGGTCACCGTGCGCCGCCGCGCGTCCCGTAGCCGTGTGATGCGTCGCGCGCCGGGATGGCGCAAGCCGCGGCGGCATCATCCGTGTGTCTTCCGTCACGTCAGCTATCCGTGTAGGAGGCGGTCAGCCGGCCTGAGTCCGGCGTGGACACGAAATGACGGGACCCGGGGGGGACGATGCGAGGTGTGGCGACGAGCAGGGGTGCTGGCCGGAGCGAGGCCAACGGATGGTGCGTGGCGGGTGCGCGGGGCGTGGCGCTCGTGCTGGTCGCCGCAGCGTTCGTGGGCGGCGGCTGCCGGAGCAACGGCGGCGAGGAGCCGGCCACGGAGCGGCTGCCTGCGTGGTGCACGGAGTCGCCGATCGTGGTGCCCGAGCTGCTCCCGGAGCCCTGCGAGGACGTCGCCGAGAGCTGCGACGCCGGCGAACGGTGGGTCTGCGGGGCGGGCTGCGTCGACCGGTTCAACCGGGTGTGCAACGTGGATCCGGACTGCGAGCCGGACGAGGTCTGCCGCCTCGTCGAGCCGGACGACACCATCGGGACCTGCCTGTACGTGGGCTGGTCACCGACCTGCTGCCCGGGCGGCCCCGGATGTGACGACGACGCGGACGAGGCGGAGCTCGTGCTGCGGGCCGGGTTCGCCGCCGTGGACATCACGCCGCGGGGCTGGGAGGTGCCGCGGCCGGGCTTCGTGAGCGGATCGACGTTCACCGGGCGCATCGACGACCCGGCGACCTTCTGCGACTGCGGCTCGGACGGGATCTGCCCGCCCGGTGAGGAGTACGAGGACTGCCCGTCCTTTGGTGCGGTGTACCCCGGGCCGGACGCAGACGGGACGGAGGGCGACGGGCGCATGCAGAGCATGTGGATCGCCGGGTTCGGCAACGGGCGCCCGGCGGAGCTGTGCGGCGAGGACGAGCTGGGCGACGACTGCGTCGGTCCGGACTGCTGCGTGAGCCCGCTGGCCCACGACCCGATCTGGGCCCGCGCCATGGTGCTCGACCGCGGCGCGACCCGCGTGGCGTTCGTGGTGCTCGACGTCGTCGGCTACTTCCACGACGAGATCATGGTCATCCGCGAGGCGCTGCCCGAGTCCCTGGGCATCGACTACCTGCTGATCTCCTCGACCCACACCCACGAGGCGCCGGACACGATGGGGCAGTGGGGGCCGGGCAGCCCGGCGCCGCAGGTCACCGGGTTCACGCCGTACTGGCGCGACGAGATCCGGCAGCACGTGACCGACGCGATCAGCCAGGCCGTCGCCGCCCTCGAGCCGGTTGACGTCCACGTCGCGGACGTCGACACCGGGGCCGAGGGGCTGGCGTACCGCGACAGCCGCGACCCCTTCGTGATGGACGATCGCCTCACCATCGCCGCCTTCGTGCGCGAGGGCAGCGCGCCCGGCGATCCGGGCGCGACGCTGGGCACGCTGATCAACTGGCACAACCACCCGGAGGTGCTGTGGAGCCGCAACACGCGGATCACCAGCGACTTCCCGCACTACGTCCGCGAGTACGTCGAGCAGGGCCTGCCGGAGGTGGCGCTCGAGGGGGGCGGCACCGCGCCGGCCATCCCTGGCCTGGGCGGCGTGGCGATCTACGTCACCGGGATCGTCGGCGGCCTCACGACGCCGGGTGGCGTCTCCGCAATTGACCGGGCCGGCGTCGAGCACTCCGGCGACACGTTCGCAAAGGCGGACGCCGTGGGCCAGCGCCTCGCCGAGTTCGCGCTCGTCGCGCTGGCGGAGCAGGGTGAGCGCCTCGAGGAGGACCTCCTCGTGCGCAGCCGCACGTTCCTGCTCCCGGTCCGCAACACGCTGCTGATCCTCGCCGTGAAGAGCTTTGGCGCGCTTGACCGGCGCGTCTTCAACAACCGCGCCCGCGACCCCGCCAGCGGGCGCCGCCCGCCCATGGTCCGGACCGCCGTGACGCGCATCAGCCTGGGCGAGCTGACGATCCAGAGCATCCCCGGCGAGATCTTCCCGGAGCTGGTCGTCGGGTTCAACGAAGGCAACGCGGTGTCGAACCCGGTGCTCGGTGACCCGTACAACCGCGCCTGCGGCGCGGACGGCCTGCCGGCGACCGGCGGTGACCAGCCGTGCATCGTGAGCCCGTCCAACGAGTACCCGCCGCCGCTCGACGACGCGCCGCAGGACCGCTTCCTGCGCGCGACGCTGCCCGGCCGCTACCACATCTACGCCGGGCTGGGTGACGACGAGCTGGGGTACCTCGTCCCGTCGTACGACTACGTCGTGCTGCCGCTGCCGCTGGCGTACCTCAACGCGGCGCCTGGCTCGCACTACGAGGAGACGAACTCCATCGCCGACGTCGTCGACGAGCTGCTGGAGCACATCTTCGCGCTGTACGAGGGCGAGCTCACCGAGCCGACCCCGAGCGAGGACACCGGCGCGCAGCCGTAGCCGTCGCCGCACGGCGTGCGGGGCCGGTCGTCGACGCGCGGGTACTCGCCGCGCGCCGCGCGGGCGCCCCTTGACGCGGCCGCGAGCCGGGGGCAGTCCGGGGCCGACGCTTCGCTCGCGCTCCCGGGTGACCCATGACCTTCGCCGACTTCCTGACCTTCGTCGACCTCGTCGACCACCACGCGGTCCGCCTGCACCGGACGTTGTCGACGGTGAGCGGCGGTGAGCTGCACGGCGCCGTGCTGGCGGAGGTCGAGCGCATCGCGACGTACGCGCAGCCGTGGCTGCCGCTGCGGCGACCGGGCGACGTGATCGAGGAGGAGTGGCAGGAGCCGGCGACGGCCCTGCTGCGCGCTCGTCTCGAGACGCTGGTCGCCTGGTGCGGCGCCCGGCCGCCGGATCGGGCGGACTGGTACCGCGAGCTGACCCTCGCGAGCGACGACTACCACACGGCCTGGGTGCGGTTCGACGCGGCGACAGAGCGCTGAGCCGGCACGAGCGGGTTCAGGGCGAGCGGGTTCAGGACGGGCGGGTTCAGGACGGGCGGGTTCAGGACGGGCGGGGCGTCCCGTCGGCGACGAAGCCCAGGAACGAGTCGACCCACTTCGCGATGAACGCGGCGGTCGAGTCGTCGGCGAAGCCACCCCCCTCCGCGAGCCGCTCGTGGGCCTGACCGATGCTGATCTCCGGGCCGGGCGCCAGCGTGCAGCCGACGCAGACGAAGACGGGGATCAGATGTCCCTTGGAGCGCGCAGTACCCACGGCGCCGGGTGAGGCGCCCATCAGCCCCACGCGCTTGCCCTTCCAGGCAGCCTTGCCGGGCGGGCGGGACGCCCAGTCGATGGCGTTCTTGAGCACGCCGGGCACGCTGTGGTTGTACTCGGGGGAGCAGACGATGACGCCATCAGCCGCCGCGACCTGGGCGCGGAAGCTGCGGACGGAGTCGGGCAGGTCAGCCTCGAGATCGTCGTTGAACAGCTGCAGCGAGCCGATGTCTGCCCAGGCGCAGGTCGCGCGCTCGCCGACGAGCGCCTCGACCTCGCGCAGCAGGCGGGTGTTGAGCGACGCCTTGCGCAGGCTTCCGGAGATGAGGAGCAGGTTCATGGTTCGTCCCGTCGAGCGGTGCGTGGGTGCGCGTGCACCCGGAGTGGTCATGGCGCGGCGAACGGCGCCGTGACGCGCCCCCGGGTCGGGAGGCGCGTGGACGACGCCGCGACCTGTGTGTAGGGGCGGCCGTGGGGTGCCGCAAGGCGCCGGGGCGGAACGCGAGCCGGAGCCGAGCGCCGGATCAGCGCGGGAGGGGGATGAACATCCGGGTCTTCTCGCAGTGCTCTGCGAAGCCGGGGCGGCGCTCGATGCTCCGGGTGTCGATCAGCGGCACGCTGACGACGAGGAACATGATGTTGATCGCCAGGGCGCCGATCCCGGTCCACCAGTACGCGGCCGGGTCTGCGGCGAGCGCGAAGCCGTAGAGCCCCCACCACAGCATGATCTGGCCAAAGTAGTTCGGGTGACGCGAGTGCTTCCAGAGCCCCTCGTTCATGATCTCGCCCGGCTTGCGTCGCTTCATGAAGTCGCGCAGCTGGTTGTCTGCGACGCCCTCGATGAGGATCGCGACCGCGGTGATGATCGCGGCGACGACGTCGAGCGCGCCGAACGGCGCGCCGGGGCGGGCGCAGGCGGCCCAGACCGGCAGCATGCCCAGGAAGACCTGCACGGTCGGGAACATGTGGATCCCGAACAGGTCGACCAGCGGGTAGAGCTTCCCGGTGCGGCGGCGGTAGTCGGTGTACCGCCAGTCCTCGTGCTTCATGCCGGTCCAGCCGCGCGCCCAGTTGTACGTCAGGCGGATGCCCCAGATCGTCACGAGCAGCGTCACGACCATCGCGCGGGTCTCGTTGCCCTCCGACTGGGAGCTGAGCCACCAGTAGAAGGCCAGCGGGACAGGCGCGACGCTCCAGTAGGCGTCGTACATGCTGGAGTTGCGCAGGGCGGTCGAGAACAGCCAGATGACGACGGTACACACGACGTCTGCTGCGGCGCCGATCAGGAGCAGGCTCTGCCAGTCGGTCAGCTCGACGAAGCCGACGGCGACCGCGAGCGTGACGATGTAGATCGCGAGGACCAGTCCCAGGGACGCGGCCTTCGACAGGTGCGCCAGGCGTGGCGGTTGAAGTTCCATCAGTGTTCCCTCCTTGTGTCGACACACCGCGCCCGCTCGAGGAGACGGGCCGCGGATGAGCTCCTGTCCTTGCCGGCGCGCGACGCCCGTGGCGCCGCTGCAGGCGGACGCGCACACGCGTCCTGGCTGCGTGTCGCGTCATGGTCCCCCCGAACCGTGCGTCATTGTGGTGTGACAGCGACCTCCCGTCCAGCGGGAGCGTGTCGTCGCCGGTCACCGGGCGCTGTCAGGCTGGTGCCGTCAGGCTGGTGCGCGGCCGGCGGCGCCGGCGCGAGCGCTCCCGCGCTACTCCGCCTGGGCGTGCATGTAGTCGCGCAGCTGGTCCGCGACGCGCTGGTACTCCTCACGGATGCGCGCGACGACGAAGTCCCAGATCACGCCCAGGCCCGGCACGTCGAAGTCCTCGCCGTGGATGACCTGGGTCGAGCCGTCGGGCAGCTCGTTGAGCCGGAAGTAGTGGCTGCCGCCGCCCAGCAGCGGCATGCCGCCGTACCAGCGCAGCTCGCGGCCGGGCTCGACGACCTGGAAGGTGATCGGCACGTTGACCGGGAGCGGCCCGCCGGTGGCGATCTGCAGCGTCGCCTTGCCGCCAGGGCGCAGGTCCGCGTTCTTCAGCCGAAACGTATCGTTCCAGTCGCCAAAGCGCGCCGGGTCGCTGAGCACGGCCCACACGTCCGCGACCGGGCGGTTGATGAACGTCTCGGTGAGGATGGGTCGCTTTGCCATGGTGTCTCTTCGTTCCTGCGACGGGTGGGTGCTGGCCTGCGCGAGCGTGGGGCTGCGGCGATGGCCCCCACGCGTGCGATCGTCACGGTACCGCCGACTGGAACATGTTTCAATGGCTTTGCGGGGCCCACGTTGCGGCAGGGCCCGTCGTGGTTCGCGCGTTGCGGTGCGGCGGCCTTCGCGGTACAACGCCCGCGCCCCCGTCGTGGCCGCGCGTGCGGCCACGGGGCGCCGCTGGCCGCGCGTGGCCAGGCCCGGCCCCGGGGGGCGTCCCGACACGACCAGCCCGCAGGCAACGCCATGATCTCGCCGCTCTTCGACGCCGACCTCTGGGAGGAGGTCCCCGGGTTCGACTTCCAGGACATCACGTACCACCACCTCAAGGCGGGCGGCACGGTGCGGGTCGCCTTCAACCGCCCGGACGTGCGCAACGCGTTCCGGCCGCAGACGGTCGACGAGCTCTACCGCGCCCTCGACCACGCCCGGATGTGGAGCTCGATCGGCTGCGTGCTGCTCACCGGCAACGGCCCCAGCCCGAAGGACGGCGGCTGGGCGTTCTGCTCCGGCGGTGACCAGCGCATCCGCGGCAAGGACGGCTACAAGTACGCCGACGACGGCTCCGCGCCGGACCCGGCGCGCCTGGGTCGCCTGCACATCCTCGAGGTCCAGCGGCTGATCCGCTTCATGCCCAAGGTCGTCATCGCCGTGGTCCCCGGCTGGGCCGTGGGCGGCGGCCACAGCCTGCATGTCGTCTGCGACATGACCATCGCCAGCCGGGAGCACGCCATCTTCAAGCAGACCGATCCGGACGTCGCCAGCTTCGACTCCGGCTACGGCTCCGCGCTGCTCGCGCGCCAGGTCGGCCAGAAGAAGGCCCGCGAGATCTTCTTCATCGGTGGCAACTACTCCGCGCAGGAGGCCGCGGACATGGGCATGGTCAACGCCGTCGTCCCTCACGACGAGCTCGAGCGCTTCGCCCTCGAGTGGGCCCGCGAGATCAACAGCAAGTCCCCGACCGCGATGCGGATGTTGAAGTTCGGGTTCAACATGGTCGATGATGGCATGGTCGGCCAGCAGCTCTTCGCCGGCGAGGCGACCCGGCTTGCGTACGGGACCGACGAGGCACAGGAAGGGCGGGACGCCTTCCTCGAGAAGCGCCCCCAGGACTACAGCCGATTCCCCTGGCACTACTGAGCCGCGCCCCGGGGGGCGCGCTCGCGTGCCCCCACGGAGCAGTGGAGCTCAGCCATGACCCGAGACGCCGTCGACGTACCCGCCCGCGTGACCGAAGGCGCGGTCACCCCCATCCACTCCCTCGACCGCTGGCGCGAGGCGTGGATGGACGCGGCCAACGACCCCAGCGGCTACTGGCTGCGCGTCGCCAGCGAGATCCTCGACTGGAAGCGCGAGCCCACCGTGGGCCTCGAGGGCGACTACCGCACCGTGCGTCAGGCGCCGTTCCGCTGGTTCGGTGACGGAACCCTCAACGTCGCCCACAACTGCGTCGATCGCCACGCCGCCGTCACGCCCGACCGCGTCGCTCTGCTCTGGGAGGGCGACGAGCCGGGCGACGTGCGTCGCGTCACCTACCGCGAGCTCCAGGACCAGGTCGCGCGCTGCGCCGACGCCATGCGCACGCGCGGCATCCAGAAGGGCGACCGCGTCATCATCTACATGGGCATGGTCCCCGAGGCCGCCGTCGCGATGCTCGCCTGCGCTCGGCTGGGCGCCATCCACTCGGTCGTCTTTGGCGGCTTCTCCGCAGAGGCCCTCCGCGACCGGGTCCGCGACTGCGGCGCAGAGATGGTCATCACCCAGGACGAGGGCCTGCGCGGTGGCCGCCGAGTGCCGCTCAAGGCCACCACGGACGCCGCGCTGCAGGGCGAGACCGGCGTGCGCCACGTGCTGGTGCTGCGCCGCACCGGGGCGGACGTCCCCCTCGTCGCCGGCCGCGACGTCTGGTGGCACGAGGCCCTCGCGCAGGCAGACCCCAGCCGCCCGCCGGCAGAGGTCGCCGCAGAGGACCCGCTGTTCATCCTCTACACCTCCGGCTCCACCGGGAAGCCCAAGGGTGTCGTCCACACCAGCGGCGGCTACCTCACCTGGGCGGCGTGGACCCACCGCACGGTCTTCGACCTGCGCCCGGACGACGTCTACGCCTGCATGGCGGACGTGGGCTGGATCACCGGCCACAGCTACATCGTCTATGGCCCCCTGGCCAACGGCGCGACGACCTTCCTGTTCGAGTCGACGCCCACCTACCCGGACGCCGGCCGCTACTGGGACATGGTCCAGCGCCACGGCATCACGATCTTCTACACCGCGCCCACCGCGCTCCGCACGCTGGCGGCGGCCGGCCCCGAGCACGTGCGTCGCCACGACCGCTCGAGCCTGCGTGTCCTGGGGACCGTCGGCGAGCCGATCAACCCGGAGGCCTGGCGCTGGTACTTCGACGTCGTCGGCGAGCAGCGCTGCACCATCGTCGACACCTGGTGGCAGACGGAGACGGGCGGCATCTGCATCAGCCCGATCGCGCCGGCGACGCCCACGAAGCCCGGCTCCGCGACGTTGCCGCTGCCCGGCGTCGTGCCCCTGCTGCTCGACGCGGAGGGCACCATCCTGCGCGGCCCCGCGGACGGCCTGCTGTGCATGGCCACCCCGTGGCCCGGCCAGGCCCGCACCGTCTGGGGGGACCACGACCGCTACGTCGCCACGTACTTCTCGATGTTCCGGAACTACTACTTCACCGGCGACGGCTGCCGCCGCGACGAGGACGGCTACTACTGGATCACCGGGCGCGTCGACGACGTGATCAACGTCTCCGGCCACCGCATGGGCACGGCGGAGTTCGAGTCCGCGCTGCTCACGCTCGACGCGATCGCGGAGGCCGCGGTCGTGGGCTACCCGCACCCCGTCCGCGGTCAGGGCGTCTACGCCTTCGTCGTCGCGCAGGAGGGCTTCGCGGACAGCCCGGAGCTGCGCGCGGACATGCAGGCCACCGTACGGCGGCTGATCGGGGCGCACGCGCGCGTCGACCACGTGCAGTTCATCCCCGGCCTGCCCAAGACCCGCTCCGGCAAGGTGATGCGCCGCATCATGCGCAAGGTCGTCGAGGGCGCGTCGGACCAGCTCGGCGACACCAGCACGCTGGCCGATCCGTCGGTCGTCGACGCGATCGTGGGCGGCTTCCGGGGCACCGAGGATCCCTGAGGAGGTCCGCCCTCGCTGCCCACGCCACGCCCGCCAGAGTGGGGTTCTCGGTCCAGGAGCCACGCGCGGCCACGGGAGGCGGGTTCGCGGCCTGATGGCACCGCGGTCAGTCGGGTTCGTCGCCGGTCGGGCTCGCGGCCGGTCGGGCTCGTCGTCAGTCGCGCTTGCCGATGTGCCGCACGTCCTTGCCGCGGACCATGTAGATGACGAGCTCGGCGAGGTTGGTGACGTGGTCCGCCATGCGCTCGAGGAACTTCGCGACCGACTGCAGGTCGATGCCGCGCCGCACGGTCTCGGGCTGCTGGTGCATGATCTCGAGCACGTCGCGGAAGACCTTGTGGTAGAGCTCGTCGACCTGGTCGTCCATCGCGATGACCTGCTCGGCGAGGACGGTGTCCTGCTCGAGGAAGGCGGTGACGGACTTGTTGAGCATCTCGACGGTCAGGTCAGCCATGCGGGGGATGTCGACGAAGGGCCGCAGCGGCGGCGCGCCGTTGAGGGAGATGGCGCGCTCGGCGATGTTGACGGCGAGGTCGCCGACGCGCTCGACGTCGGTGACCATCTTCATGGCGATGGTGACGAAGCGGAGGTCCGAGGCGACGGGCTGACGTCGCGCGAGGATGAGCATGCAGAGCTCATCGGTCTCGACCTCCTCGCGGTTGACCTCACGGTCGTCGAGGATGACCTCTGCGGCGAGCTCGGATTCGCGTTCGACGAGCGCCCGGACGGCCTTGAGGGTCATCTTCTGGACGCGCTCCGCCATGACGACGAGCTTGCGGCGGACCTGGAGGAGCTCCTGCTCGTACTCGCTCGAGATGCGGCGTTTCTGGTCCATGTGGGGCGAGCCTCGCGGGGAAGGGCGGTCGGGCGTGTGGTGTGGGGTCGCCTTGTGGCGGGTGGGACCTGATGTGTGGTCTGGGGTGGCCGGTGTCGAGGCGCGGGGGTGGTGGCTTCGTCGCGTGGGCGGCTCTGCCGGGTTGCAGGCGTCGGGTGGTATGCGTCGGGTCAGCCGAACTTGCCGGTGACGTAGTCTTCCGTGCGGCTGTCGTCGGGCGCGGTGAAGATCTTGTCGGTGGGTGCGTACTCGACGAGCTCTCCGGTGAGGAAGAAGGCGGTCTTGTCGGAGACGCGGGCGGCCTGTTGCATGTTGTGGGTGACGATGATGACGGTGTAGTCGACCTTGAGCTGGTCGATGAGCTCCTCGATGCGCGCGGTGGCGATGGGGTCGAGTGCGGAGCAGGGCTCATCCATGAGGATGACGTCGGGTTGCACGGCGAGGGTGCGCGCGATGCAGAGGCGTTGTTGTTGTCCGCCGGAGAGGGACATGCCGGGCTCGTCGAGCTTGTCGCGGACCTCGTCCCAGAGGGCGGCGCCGGTGAGGGAGCGCTGGACGACTTCCTCCGCGTCGCTGCGGTTGAGGCGTCGTGTGAGCTTGAGTCCGGCGAGGACGTTCTGCCGGATGCTCATGGTGGGGAAGGGGTTGGGCTTCTGGAAGACCATGCCGATGCGCCGCCGCAGGAGGGTCGGGTCGACGGCCGGGCTGTAGATGTTGGTGTTGTCGAAGGCGACCTCCCCGCGCGCGAAGGCGCCGGGGACGAGCTCGTGCATGCGGTTGAGGCAGCGGATGAAGGTGGACTTGCCGCAGCCGGAGGGCCCGATGATGGCGGTGACCTCGTTGGTGTGGATGTCCATGGAGACCCCCTTGAGGATCGCCTTGTCACCGTAGCCTGCGACGAGGTTGTTGGCGCTGAGCTTGATCGACGCGCTGGTGGCGGTCGCGGTCGGGGCGATGGCCCGCGCAGCGGCGCTGTCCAGGGCGATGGCGGACAGGTGTCCGTCGACGTTCATGGGCTCTACTCGGATGGTCATGGGGGATGCCTCGGGCCGCCGGGAGCGACAGTCGGGGGGCTCGGTCAGTAGCGACGTTGCAGGTGGTTGCGCAGCAGCACGGCCAGGGCGTTCAGCATCATGACGGTACATAGCAGCACGATGATGCCGGCCGCAGCATTTATCGCGAAGTCGGGCTGGGGTCGGGAGACCCAGTTGAAGATCTGGATGGGTAGGGCCGTGAACTCGGAGCTCAGGCACTCGGGGACGAAGGTGATGTAGGTGAGCGCGCCGATGACGATGATCGGTGCGGTCTCGCCGATGGCGCGGGAGATGGCGAGGATGGCGCCGGTGAGGATGCCGGGGAAGGCGCTGGGCAGGACGACCTCACGGACGACCTGCCAGCGGGTGGCGCCCAGGCCGTAGGCGGCCTCACGCAGGTGGCGTGGGACGGTGCGGATGGCCTCACGGGAGGCGATGATGATGATGGGCAGCACGAGCAGCGCGAGGGTCAGGCCCCCGGCGAGCACGCTGCGTCCGAGGCCGACGACGCGGACGAAGATCTCGAGGCCGAGCAGGCCGTAGATGACCGACGGGACGCCGGCGAGGTTCGCGACGTTGACCTCGATGAGGTTCGCCAGCCAGCGGTTCCACAGCAGGCCGAACCAGCGCTTCGGGCCCTTGGCGTACTGCGCGCGGGCCGCGTCCGTCGTCGCGTACTCCTCGAGGAAGATCGCCGCGCCGACGCCGACCGGCAGCGCGACCAGCCCGACGATCAGGATCAGGTACACGCTGCCCACGAGGCCCGGCAGGATGCCTGCTTCCGAGGCGTGGCGCGCCGGGTAGCTCGTGATGAACTGCCAGCTCAGGCGCCCCAGGCCGTCCATCAGGACGTTGCCGAAGAGCAGCACCAGCAGGCTGAGCGGGATGATGACCGAGGCCAGGCAGACGTACTTGAAGATCGTCTCGCCGACGCGGCTGCTGCGCTTGCGCTGCATCATCACTCCAACCCACGGAAGCGGCGCGCCAGCCGTTGCGAGATCATGTTCGTCACGAAGGTCATCACGAACAGCGTCATCCCGACCGCGAAGATGGTGCGGTACTCGAGGGTGCCGGTGGGGGTGTCGCCCATCGAGACCTGCACGATGTAGGTGGTCATCGTCGCGATGGACTCGCGCGGGTCGAAGGTGAGGTTGGGCTGCTGCCCGGCGGCGATGACGACGATCATCGTCTCGCCGATGGCGCGAGACAGGCCCAGGATGATCGCCGCGGCGATGCCGCTGAACGCGCTGGGCAGGACGACCTGCAGGATCGTCGGCACCTTGCTCGCGCCAAGGCCATACGAAGCCTCGCGCAGCTGAGAGGGGACCGCGCGCAGCGCGTCCTCGGTCACCGAGGCGATCGTCGGCAGGATCATGATGCCCATCACGATGCCCGGTGACAGCGCGTTGAAGCCGGACAGGCTGGGGATCAGCTTCTGCAGCAGCGGCGTGACGGTGATCAGCGCAAAGTAGCCGTAGACGACCGTCGGCACGCCGGCGAGCACCTCAACCGCGGGCTTGAGCACCCCTCGGACCCGCGGCGTGGCGTACTCGCTCAGGTAGACCGCCGCCAGGATGCCAAGCGGCAGCGCCACCATCAGCGCGATCGCGCTCACCAGCAGCGTGCCGCTCACCAGCGGCCAGATCCCGAAGTGCTTGTCCGCGAACAGCGGGGTCCACTGCGTGTCGAGGAAGAAGTCCCGCAGCGGGACCTCGGAGAAGAACTGCACCGTCTGGCTCAGCAGCACGTACAGGATGCCGATCGTCGTGAAGATCGACAGCACGCCGCACAGGCGCAGCAGCACCTCGATCGCCGCCTCGCCGGGGCGTGGCCGCCCCCGCAGGATCGACGGGATCGGATCGGTCGGACGCTCGGTCGCCATCAGGGCACCTCGGACGGAGGCGTCGTGCCTCGCAGCAGCTGCTCGAGCGAGACGCCGACCTGCGACCCCCCGCCCGCGAAGATCGAGCCGGGCGTCCGCGCACGGAACCGCTCCAGCGCCAGGTCGTAGACGTCATCCGGCAGCGAGATGTACCCGACCTCTCGCGGCAGCAACCGGCCGGCGGGGCTCAGGTAGAACTCGATCAGGTCGTTGACCTCGCTCCGCGCCGCCGCCTCGGTCCGCACGTAGATGAAGATGGGGCGTGACAGCGGCTGGTAGGTCCCGTCGCCGATCGTCTCCGGGGTCGGCATGATGCCGCCGGGGCCAGTCGCCGGGTCCTCGTCATCGATCGGCACCGCGCGGACCCGCGCCGCGTTCTCCTCGTAGTACGCGTACCCGAAGAACCCGACGCTCAGGCGGTCCCCGGCGACCCCCTGGACGAGCACGTTGTCGTCCTCGCTGGACGTGAAGTCGCCGCGCGAGGCGTGCTCCCGTCCGACGATCGCGGCGGTGAAGTAGTCGTACGTCCCCGAGTCCACGCCGGCACCGTACAGGCGCAGCGGCTGGTCCGGCCACGTCGGGCGGATCTGGTTCCAGCGCGTGATCGTGGCCTGCGCCTCCGGCTCCCACATCCGGCGGAGCTCGTCGACCGTGAACCGATCCACGAAGTCGTTGCCCGGGTGCACCACCACCGCGATGCCGTCGTACGCGACAGGGATCTCGATGAACTCGACGCCCGCCGCCGCGCAGCGCTCGATCTCGATCGGGCGGATCGGACGGGACGCCCCGGTGATGTCCAGCTCGCCGGAGCAGAACTTCTGGAAGCCGCCGCCGGTGCCCGAGACCCCGATCGTGATGCGGACGTCGTTCTCGAGGCCCGCCTCGCGGCGTGCCTGGAGGAACTCCTCCGCGACCGCCTCCTGGATCGGGTACACGGTGCTGGAGCCGTCGATCGTGACGGTCCGCCGCTCGGGGCACCGGCACCCGGACGCCGCGAGCAGCACGGTGAGCGCAGCCAGCGCGCCGGCAGCGTATCGTCGATGAGCTCTCTTCACCCCGTCTCCTCTCCCGTCAGCAGGCGCGCGCAGGCGCACCTTCTTCTGAGGTCGGGGGCATGGGTAGCGTCGCTTTGTGACAGAACGGTGACGCCGACGCAACAAGTTGAGCCCCCGGTGTCGGGCGTCGCGTTCGCCGATCACGCCGCTCGTGGCGCGATCCGGACGCAGCCGTGGTCACGCAGGGGCGAGCTCGTCGCCGTGTGACAGCCACGTGACGAGGCGCATCGGGCCGCGCGCGACGCCGCTCCCGCGCCGCTCGTGGCGGCGGACGCCGGCCTGCTCGTGGACGCCGGATGGGCGACTTGCGCGTCTGCTTTACTTCCCGTAAACCACGACGGCCTTTCGTCGACCCTTCCATGCAGGGAGCCCGAGTCCAATGAGCGAGCCGCACCTCCTGATCGACCGCCACGGGCACGTCTGTGTCCTGACCCTCAACGACCCGCGCACGAAGAACGCGTTCAGCAAGGAGATGATCGTCCGGATCGCGGACGCGTGGACGATGTGCGAGGAGGACCCCGGGATCCGGGTGGTGGTGCTGACCGGGGCCGGCGGCAACTTCTCCTCCGGGGCGAACCTCAAGGAGCAGGTCGTGCGCCACGACACGGAGTGGCAGCGTCGCCTCGACGAGGACCAGGGCATGTGGATGCGGGCGTTCCTGCGGACGCCGAAGCTGCGCAAGCCGGTCGTCGCGGCTGTCGAGGGGTTCGCGCTCGCCGGCGGGACGGAGATCCTGCAGGGCACGGACATCAGGGTCGCCGGGCGTAGCGCGCAGTTTGGCGTTCGTGAGGTCAAGCTGGGCCTCTTCCCGCTGGGTGGCTCGACGGTGCGGTTGCCGCGCCAGGTCCCGCACACGGTGGCGATGGAGATGCTGCTGATGGGGCGGACGATGGACGCCGAGGAGGCGTGCCGCTGGGGGCTGATCGGCCGGGTCGTCGAGGACGGTCAGGCGCTCGAGACGGCGCTGGCGATCGCGCAGGAGATCGCGGAGAACGGCCCGCTGGCCGTGCAGGCGGTGCTGCGCTCGGTGCGCGAGACGGCGAGCATGAGCGAGGAGGACGGCCTGGCGCGGGAGTTCGAGATCGGCTGGCCGCGGATCACGAGCAAGGAGGCCGAGGAGGGGCGCCGCGCGTTCGCGGAGAAGCGCAAGCCGCAGTTCACGGGCGAGTAGGCGCCAGCGGCGAAAGCCGCCGCCTGGGCCCCGTCGCCCGGGCTCGCGTCGTCGGCGCCGGACGTCGCTGGTGCGGCCGCGGCGCCGGTGTCGCCGCAGCGATGGCGCGGGGCAGACGCGGCGCGGTTCGCGGTGGCCAGCCCGGGGCGGACGTGGTACGCCGCCGGGCCCTTTGCGAACGAGCGACGGTAGGCGCGATGCATGAGATGAGCGTGGTGTTTCTGGGGACGAGCAGCGCGCGCCCCACGTTGAAGCGGAACACGGCGTCCGTCGCCGTGAGCTGGGGGCCGGACACCGTCCTGTTCGACTGCGGCGAGGGCACGCAGACGCAGCTGCTGCGCAGCACCGTGCGGCCCAGTCGGCTGCGCGCCGTCTGCATCACGCACTTCCACGGCGACCACATCAACGGGCTGCCGGGGCTGCTGGGCACCATGGGGCTCAACGGCCACGAGGAGCCGGTGACGGTCGCCGGCCCGGTGGGCCTGGACAGCTACTTCGCGACGCTGCGCCGCCTGTCGATCCTGCGGCCGTCGTTCCCCGTCCAGGTCGTCCGCAACACGGACGACGTCGTGTTCGAGACGCCGCACTGGCGCATCCGCACCTGCGGGCTGGAGCACCGCGGCCCGACGCGCGGGTACCTGTTCGAGGAGCGCGACCTGCCCGGTCGCTTCCAGTTGGAGCGCGCCCGTGAGCTGGGGATCCCGCCCGGCGCGCTCTACGGACAGCTGCAGAAGGGGCACGCCGTGACGCTCGAGGACGGGCGCACCATCGAGCCGCACGAGGTGATGGGCGGTGCGCGCCGCGGGCGCCGCGTGGCGTACATCAGCGACACGCGCCCGACGGCCGAGGTCATCGACTTCGTCGCCGGCGCAGACCTGCTGATCCACGAGGCGACCTACACCCACGACTTCGCGGCAGAGGCCCACGCCCGCGGCCACTCGACGGCCCGGCAGGCGGCGCAGGTCGCGCTCGCCGCCGGCGTCGGGCGGCTCGTGCTGACGCACTTCTCCACGAAGTACCTCTCGACCGCGCCGCTCGTCGAGGAGGCCCGGGACGTCTTCCCGGAGACGTCCGCCGCCCGTGACCTGGCCGAGTACACCCTCGGGGTGCCGGATTAGGATTCCCTTGCGCGCTGTTCGGCATCATGGCACGCAGTAGGTTCGCTGTACGGAACGGATCCCGAACCGATCGAGGCGCGCGTCGTGTGCTCGCGCTGCCGACCTGTTGACCAAGCGCACACCGAGAGGAAGACCATGAAGATGAATCGTTCGCTGGCCCTGACCCTCGCGCTCCTGTTCATGATGGCCATGGCGTCCGCCACCGGCTGCAACAAGAACAAGCAGCCGTCGACGCCCGCAGGCGGCGGCAGCACGGCGCCCGCGACGGCCGCTCCGGCCTCCGTCCGCATCGTGCACGCTGCCGAGGCTGGCGCGGTTGACGTCCTCGTGGACGGCAGCGTCGCCGTCTCCGGCCTCGCGCGCCACAGCTTCACCCGTGACCGCCTGAGCGTCCCGGCCGGCTCCCGCTCGATCTCCGTGAACGGCGCTGGCTCGTCCAGCAGCGTGCTGTCGTTCTCGGCCGACTTCGCGTCCGGCCGCGACTACACCGTGGTCGTCGTCGGTGGCGGCAACGCCCCCCTGGCGTCCGTGCAGGCCGCTGACAGCCTGACCAGCGACAACCTGGGCAAGTTCCGCGTCATCCACGGCGTCCCGGGCGCTGACGGCGTCCGCCTGACCGTCGAGAACGGCGCAGAGCTGGCCTCGGGCGTGAACTACCGTCAGGCCTCGGGCTACCTGTCCGTCCCGTCGGGCACGCAGCGCATCTCGCTGTACGCCGGTGGCGCACAGCCGGTGCTGTCGGACGCCGTTCCGTTCAACGCCCAGCGCATCATCACCACCGTCGTCGTCCGCGACGGCGCTGGCCTCAAGTACATCAACATCCCGGAGCGCGCTCGCTGAGCGACCCCGGGTTCGAGATGACCTGACGCCGCCGGCCTCACGCTCCACCAGGAGCCGGGGCCGGTGGTCGTTTTTGGTCAGGTCGTTCTCGTGGCGGTCGTCCCTGATGCGTGGGCGGCTCGGGCGGCCCGAGGGGGCGGATTCCTGTCGCCTCGGGTGCCCGGTTCGCGCTAGGGGCGGAGACGAGCGTCGCTCCGCGCCGGCTCGGGAGCGGGCACGACAGCCCGCCCAACCCAGCCTGTCATCCGGTGCGCTCGTTCGCCAACCTGCCCGTTCATCCTCCCAGCCTGCCTCCCATCATGAACAGCCCGGACCTGAGCAACGAGCCGACCGGCTGGCCGGACGACGCGACCCGCGACCGGTTGATCGGTGACTGGTGGATGTACCAGCGCCGCGGTGGGCACCGGACGAGCACGGACGACCTGCTGGCGGCGTGGTTCGCGGTGGTGCACCACGGCGATCGTGGCGCTCCGGCGCACTACGTGGATCTGGGCTGCGGGATCGGCAGCGTGCTGTTCCAGGTGGCGTGGCGGCTGCGTCCGCTGCGGGTGACGGGCGTCGAGGCGCAGGCGCAGAGCGCGCTGATGGCGCAGCGGAGCGCGTCCGAGCTGCCGTCGCCGCGGCCGGAGATCACGATCCTGCACCAGGACCTTCGTTCGCCGCTGCCTGAGGGGCTGCCGCCGGCAGACGTCGTGACGGGCTCACCACCCTACTTCCCGGTGGGGACGGGGGTGCTGTCGCCGGACGCGCAGCGCCGGGCGTGCCGGTTCGAGCTCCGCGGCGGGGTGGAGGCGTACTGTGAGGCCGCGTCGCGCCTGCTGGCGCCGGACGGGGTGTTCTGCCTCGTGTTCACGGCGCGTGACGCCGCGCGGGTCCACGCTGCCGGTCGTGACGCGGGGCTGGCGTTGATTGACGAGGTGCCGGTGCTGCTGCGTGAGGGCGCGGAGGCGCCGCTGCTGGCGGTGTACGCGTTCTGCCGGCCCGGCGGGCGCGCGCCGCGGGCCGCGCACCCTGAGCCGCTCGTGGTGCGCGACCGCGACGGGGCGTTGACCGACGGGTGGCTCGCGGTGCGGCGGACGCTGGGGCTGGACGCAGGGTAGGCGCCCGTCCGGGGCCAGCGTTCGGGGGCGCTCGTCCGGGGGCCGCACCGCCGGGGCCGCAC